>Ga0105239_10000339_pt1 | contig 68406 bp, 51 predicted proteins | sample KBSC44metaG_FD_92761 | JGI IMG/M metagenome (GOLD analysis project Ga0105239, IMG submission 92761) | Corn rhizosphere microbial communities from Kellogg Biological Station, Michigan, USA - KBS C4-4 metaG | ecosystem: Host-associated > Plants > Roots > Rhizosphere > Soil | place: Michigan, USA...
TAGACCTAATTGTGGGCGAGGTGTATGTACGAAGTAAAATGGCAGGTAGTGCGGACTTCAAATCCATCATACACATATGATAATAACGTGGCATGATGTGCTCTCGTGGAGGTCCTAATCACCCTTGACTGCTGCTCGCTGCTTCTAACAGATTCAGCTGCTAGATCATGGCTCCCAGAAAGAACCACACGCCCAAGCTGAACACATTTGTCGGGAGGCCATTCTGCTGCCCACGAACCGCTACACTCGAAGCAGTCACGCTCACATACACAGTCTCGGTCTCAGTCTCCGTCACCGTTGTAGCGAGCACTACAGTCCTGGTCGGTTGCTGGCTCTCACTGGTGCTTGCTGCTGATGTCTGAGTGCTGGTAGAGGCGTTGGCCAGAGGGCATGCCATGGCGTCGCAAAGGCTTGCCAACTGTGGGCCAGGCACGAAGGTTCTCACAGCTCTACTGCTATTTCTGAGGGCGTTGCCACTGGTGTCCAGACTCTCCACGATACTCCATTGGTAGTATTCCGGTACGGAAAGGAGGGTCTCAAAGCCATTCTTGTCGAAGGTATCGATGACTGCCCAAGGTCCCGTGGAGGATGCGCTCCCATATATACGCCATCTTGCTACTTCTGTCGCACCGTTCCAACTAGCCCAGAATGATGTCCCAGCACGTTCGTTATGTGCATAGGCGTACAAGACTGGAGCGTCAGTCGGATTGGAGGTGAAATTATGCTTAAATGCTCGATAATTCATGGCTCCAGTCGTCGCGAAATGGCCCTGGAGCACCATACGACCATCCGATGCATATTCGGAGATATAAGCATTTGAGCCCCAGCCTATAAATTTGTTCGAATTCTGCCAGTCTGGATTGGGTCCCAGTAATTGTAAATTTCCTTGTGAAGCTGAAATGAATTGATCAGGGGCGACGAAGTCTTGCAAAAGGGTCGCAGTGTTGTTCAGATAATCCAGCCTCACGATCATTCCCGACGAGTAACGCGATGATTGATTAAATCCATTAGATGCATTATCGAAGAGTGAGATTATCGCCGTAGTAGCATTCTCTTCGCGGAATCTGGCATCATGCTGGAAGCTGAAATTCAACCCACCAGAGAAACTGAAATTGGAGAGCGTGCCTCCCAATCTCCAGATAATATGGCCATCTTGGCCGGAGATCTTGTAGATTGTAGATGTGTGACGCGCGGATATCAAATAGTCACCATCAGCATTCTGATCCACCGAATTGATGTGGAAATAATCCCATGGAGTGGTTGGTGTCAAACCATCTCCCGAAACTTCCGAGTCATTCGGCGCGACCCACGACTCATTCAGTGAGACATGTTCTATGGGAGACCACTCGAAGATCAATTGATTGGTGCTTAATTCAAGATGCTGGAAGTAAGTGTTTTGGATCCAGCCTTGAGTCGAAACCCCAAATGCTGTAAGATCGTATGGCTGGGGTGTATACAAGGTGAACAGCGCGGACCCATCTGGAAGAACGTTAAACTCATGCTCGTCCAGGTTGGCGAGTCCGCTCTGAGTGTGCACTGATGATCTAGCAGTGAATGTGTCATCGAGGATCATAGCCCAACCACGGCTATAGCCAGCATTCTGACCCCCTGTGAGGAAGCATAAATTATCAACGCCACCGATGGAGCAAACATGGAAGTTGTGTGACGGTCCACCACCAGTAGATCCGTAGCCACTGTACACAAGATTCTATGCGTGGTCATTTTAGTATTGACCCCGGGAGTTTTGGGACATCGACTAACCCCTCTATTATCATATATCGAAATGCCTTCCTGGAATGTTTGGTAGGGGCCCAGAAAGATATAACCTGGGGTCACAGCATCCTCTTCAAAAAGCGTTATGTTAAGCGATGGCGCATAGATGTCCGGTCTCTTAAGTTTCCATCAATCCAAGGTATTAGGGCAGCATGAAGCTCACTCACTGATTTGTACTGAGACAATGGGCCGGTGTCATTGGTGAGAGTCGGTCGCTGACCTTGAGCCTTCACTCTCGGAATCAGAACGGTCAGATTCAACCAGGTGATCAAAAGCCGCATCAATAATCGCGGCATTGCGGGGAGAGCGGCAGCTGTCGACCACCTACAACTTGAAGTAGGATGTTTCGACGATCGCATTGAAGGAGATATCAAGCAGACACAGGTAGAAGCCATCGATGGGCAGACACTTGCTTCAAGCGCCGTGAGGGGCTGAACTGCAGTCTTCTTCGCCTGGCTAAAGCACGTGGAGGTATCAAGATGGAAGGTCCTTTCGTTGGTGCACATTTTAGCTTTGGATCTTGGTCCTGACGAAAGGTAAAACCAAGAAAGCGACATGGTAGAGCTGATAAGCGTCCCGTGGTACCGCTCGGTAGTGAGTACCACTGAGGAAGAGCCAGACGTGCTGATACCCATGACGATCATGACGGCATTTGATCGCGTCATTGGGGCACTCTCCGTACATTCGTCTTCATGGACTATCAGGGCGACCAAATCTCCTCCAGATATGAACAACTTTGAGGAGCAACACGCGTCACCAAGCACAACGCATAGATCTTGGACGCATCTGGCGCCTTAGTATCGGTTAAGCGACGCGGCACCAAGTGGGTGACAGAATTCGTCGTTACCAAAATGCGTTTTCGGCCAAATACTCCACCCTTTCCGACCTCTATTGAGGCAGGAGTCTTAACCTACTCTTCTTCGCTAGAAGTTATCCATAACATATTATAATAAGTGTTAATTTCGTATAATAGCTTATTTTATTCACTGAGTATCCTATGTCGTATGATAGTTGATTACGGCGGGCGACAGGGCGAAAACAAGGGTCGAGTAACCACGAATTCTCTCTCCCGCTAGGTGCACGGCATCCTTCTCGCCTAATTGCACGCTTAACACCAATCTTGACAACACTTTTGTCAAACCATCAGTGCTTCGACGGTGATTTGGCTAGTTAAGAGACGCTATCTATGTGGCAGAGGGTCTGGCAGTGCACCAACCGCTGCACGCTTCTAAGACGAGAGATTTTCGATCATCCTCCTCGGAGGGCACGAGGCACGCAGCGTCATTCATCTCGCAAATAAGCCAGGATGTCATCGTCTTCCTGATCCTCTTCTGGCTCTGTAATGTTGATGAACAGACGATATCCACAAACTCAACAATTTCCCATAGCCGGTAAGGACAGTGATCCGAATCTTTCCACAACCCAAGTTTCCGGGCACAATCAGCAAGGGTGAACACCCACATCATCCCCAGTAGCTCTGGGAAGGTGTTGGTCTGTCGAGTGTGTTTCAGGGTGTGGTCCAGCTCTGCAAGAAATGCTGCCGCCTCCTCGGGTTCATTCCTCAGCTCAAACAATATGCGGTTGATTGCATAGAGCACGCTGATATGGCATCTCTCCTCGCTCCCCAATTCTTTGACGCTAGACAACTTGCTGGGTGCCTCCTCGAGGTACCTGCGGATCAGTGACCCTTTGCCAAAAACAGAGGCTCGCACACAGAGATATGTTCCCCATGGTTTCTTTGCGTTACTCATTTCTTGGCTCCATCCAGGTCCACAACATTCCACTGACCTCCAAGATGAATCACAGTACTCGGACCGAAGCTGTCTGTTCCAATTTTGCAATAGCTCGAGACTTGCGCTCAATGCATTTGCTTTCTGGTCGAAGATTTCCTGTGTTTCGAAAACATTTCGTACACCAATGCACACATAAATTTTCACGAGCTATTGGACTTCTGGATATTTGAAACTCTGGATTGCTTTGAACCCACGTTCACGGCCTCTGGCGCGAATGAGGTTCGTCGCTGCTTCCCAATGGGTACATGCAAGCAACCTAGCTCCGTGTCGGATCTCGCTATGACCGACGGTTAAGATTGCAAAGATTGCCTGCTGCGATATTCTCTGGCTCTCACTGCGCATGAATCTTGTAAGCAATTGATATCTCCGGTCCCTATTGGCGAGAACCCTTTGATCTCTGCCTGGGCCCCGGGATTGTGAGCCCGTTATGCCTGCCAGGATTTCAATCAACCATACTGCGTTGTGCGCAATTGCGGAGCCTGTTGTATCTCGTACTGGACAGAAGGGGGATTCTGGCGTGGTCCCATATACCTGACGAGTCTGCGTGAAATCTTTCTTAAGTGAGCAAGCCTCCTCCCCTTGCTTTAAGCCGCTTACATTTCTGTATCAGGTTCTTATCACACTTGTCAAGGTCTAGCGCCAGGTGCACAAATGGATCGAGTTGAGTTGTTGTTATGAACTTCAAAGTCAGGCACGGATCCGCCGCCAGCGCATCAGGATCCTCGTTGTTTTCAGATTCTGATCGTTGCTGGACGATGACCCTCGCGTGGGAATTTTCTTTTGACCGATGCCTAGCTGCGTTGGTATTGCGATAAACCTGACAATGATGCAAGTCTTTGGCCCTTAATCGTGAATGCGTAACTCTAGCCGCGTGTGATCGAGCTTCTGAGCTATGGGCTTGAAATATTGCGGATTGATTTGGCGCACTCCCGGGTTTGGGCAAACCTATGATAAATTGAAATGAACTGTTTTGTGCCATGGTGTCATGGCCTCACGGAGAAAGGCATCACGAGAACGATGCAGAGCGGGAAAGAAGGCACCCTTTCAACGGTGTTGCTTCTTGACTCTCAGATTTATTAGTGACTAGCTGGGACTTTTGCCCGATCCAAGATTAGCAACAACGTAAATCCTATAAACTATAGGATCCCGAGAGGGTATGCGTGGTAGACAGGTATTCCCAGTCAGTGCATTTAACGCGGCAGGGCTTAGACAACTTCGTGCAGTACAGTCATCCGGTGGATGCCGCGTCTGTTGTCTGATTCGCACGACCCGGATTGCCCAGAACAACGCCAGAATTTCATCGAAGGGACCGTGGGAGGTCTTGATCGGGCATTTTAAGCGCAATCTTACAATCACAACCGGCCGCCAAGTCCATATTAGTCTGACCTTAAAAAATGAACTGTGTCCAGTCAAAATCCATCCAAAGCGACCAGAATCCCGATGCCGAGAATAGAATGCAAGGTCTCGAGCGTGGACACTAATGGCTTCGGTCGAGAAGGAGAAGGCTCAGATAACATAACCAAATGTAGTGAAATTGTGGAAGGAGAATGCAACAAAGAAGAGGGGTGATGGTAGTGAGTGTGGCACCCAAACTACATCAGACGACATCTATGTACTATGACCCTATACCAACTAACTGCACATCTGAAATGGGAAGCTCCACATTGCTGACAGTCAAGTATCAGAAGGTCCAGCCACACCTCAGCCACAAGGTATCATATTACGCCTTGTGTTGGAAACGTCAAACCTTGGGTGCCCAATGTTTCTCGTAGAGAGGGTCCTTCTTGCCTTCTGGGATTTCTCTCCAGTCATACTCTAACCTTTTCGCCAAGTCGCGGGATAGTTCCAGTCCACCATAATGATGGGCAATGAAGGCCAAGGTCACATCCATTCCAGCACTGATGCCGGCAGAAGTCCAAATATCAATTTTGGCACGGTCTGCGGGTTCAGGTATACTGCGAACCCACCGTGCCCAAGACTGCCACTTCACAGTCGGATTTCGACCCACAACATCCTGAAAGCGGGAGATGTTTGTCGTTGCTCGCCTGTTGTCAAGAAGCCCTGTTTGGGCGAGTGCATCTGAACCAGTGCACACCGTAATGATCGCGTGAGCAATGTGGGGTGTAACCTTCGGGATGAAGTCCAACAGGGCTCGGATATTGGAGACTGACTGCCCATCAGGGCTTATGCGGCTAAGTCTAGTCCCAATTCCACCTGGGATGAGTAACACATCGACAGGGCTCAAATGAACATGACCATCCTTTTTATTGGTGGTTGGGTCGTTCAAGGCGTCGAGATACTGGTCAAAGGTGACATCGGGAAGGAGATATTGATTGAAAGTAGTATTAATTTCGCCATTTGGAGTTTGAGCCTCCAGGTCGAAGGACCAGTGTGCAGAAGATGGAGGGATCGGTTTTGAAGGCACTGGTTCTAGGCTTTCCGCGATGATGGTCAATGTGAATGGAAGATCGGGCTTCACCAGTGAAAGTATGTTCAGAATGTCCAGTGGACCAGCAAGATCCAGTAATTGGTATCCTGGATAGATTGCAAGCAGATAGTGGGTTGGCGCAGACATGACGAAGAGACTTCCCAGTGCTCTGTAATTGCAGTGCCTTCCAATTGGACCTGGGCTGAGTTGAACAGGAGGCAGGCTTCGTCCTTTTTTGCGAAGAGCAGAGTTTCTTGATTTATAACCGACTGGCAATACTCCTCAGATGAGGGGCAGAATATCGCGGTTGTCACTCTTAGTCGCTGGGAGTAATTAATTAATTAGGACAAATTGGTATAAATTACCGTTTTGGTGCTAGTTACCCCATCTGGGGGCGCCTTTGGAAGGAAAGTGCATCCTGGTGATTTCGAAGATCCCTTTGTCACTGTGTTGTCATTTGATTCATTTCTGGACATCATCGAAGCTTAAATTTAGATCAGACGCTCAACTCTGAAGTCGGCTTTGGCTGCTTCACGCTTCGGGACGGCCTGGCAAACGTTGGCGAAACGTACGATTCCCCCCTCTCCTGATCCCTGTATCGAGAATGCCTCATGCCGGCTTCATGAAGTGCCCAGAATGGCCACAACTCGATTTGAAGACCCTGAGGCGATGTCCGCGACAACATGGCAGGTGAACTCGCTGTCGGCGCACGGGAGCCTGTGGACCAGATCTGGGAGCCCAAGAGGAGGAGATTATGGATATACCAGCTGCTGAAAAGAACAGACAATGAAAAGATCTAATGTTTAGGGCAAGCCACAATAGTGCAAGTACTGCACTAGAAAAGCGACATCTATATACCGTCCGTCAGATATACCATCCATGGCACCAAATGTCTCAGATTGGCAGCGCACGCAGATCCGAGACATAATTGTTGACGGATCGCCAACCTATACTGACATTGCGAAAGCTGTCTTTTTGTCGCTCTCGCATTGTCAGGTCCACGCGGGGAAACTATCGCCTTTTCGGCGGGACGGCTGCACCATACAATGGCCGTGGCGGACGCCCACGATCGATCACTCCTTTGATGCTCGATGCGGTGCTAGAACATCTTCTTGAAAAGCGAGACGGATACCTAGATGAGATAGTGGTGTTCTCGTAGGATGAATTTGAAGTCCTAGTTGGCGACATCTACCATCAGCAGAGCACTGAAGTCCATTCCCTTGTCGAAGAAGGTAGTGTGTTGTGTAGTCCGAGGCCATTTTAAAAGGATTGCTTTGTCACCAGGGCCGTGGTACTCTATACATAGTGTAAATTTTGACCAAATATGCTGCCTCATACAGTTACAATTGATAGAAAAGTCACAATCACGGGCATACGGGGCGGTCTATTGCGCATGTAAAACTCGATGATATCTACTGAGGGAGACTGCACCTAAGAATGTGTTTTTCTGGAAGCCGGGTTTTTGCAAGAGACTATAAAATTACGATCATGTATGGGTAACTTCCCAGCAGTTGACGGTGACGATGCAGCCAGGCAGGTCCCTTGAGTTGCTCTGACGATACTTTTTCTAGGACCCGTTGTTGGTGGCGGCTACAGTCACGGCATCTACTATGTATGTACTCCGTACTGTGGCCGAAATCTCTCGCCTGAAGGCTCAAGACCTCGAAACCCCGATTTCGGCTTCAATCACAGACATTAAGCCCCTGTCTTCTTATCATTGGATCGAAGCACCTCACGCTACACCTACAATAGCTGTCGCTGGTAGGCCTGCTCTTTGGTGAGCTCCGCGTCCTTCCGCCATGGAGAGCGGAACATTACAGTGTGGGCTGAATTCACATCAAACTTCTGTGCGTCACGACTGGTTGTCATGATTCAAGCCTTACGACGTGCTATAATCATCCCCCAGCACCTCCGTCTCACTCGCTACCCCATCTTCGATCTCGTCACCCTCCATACTCTCAGGCAGCATCATCTCTCCCTCCTCTTCCCCATTCTCTACAAACCCCCGTAATCCCACCACGCCGTTCTCCTCCACACCAACCTCCTTCCGCCTCAAAGCACGCTCCAACCTTCCCTCCTTCACATCCCATCCCTCCATCTGCTCCTCAATCGCACCGAACTCACCCTCAACAAGCCCATTCCTCACACAAAACGCAATGAGGTTCCGCCAGGAGGTATCACCCGTGCAAACCAGGGTGCTGGCATCGCCAACAACGATGAATCCCTCCATCGCCCTTGTCATCGCCATGTTAAACCGCTTGGGCTCATCAATTACCCCCAACCCACGCTCTTGGTCCATCTTCACGAATTTAACCTCGTCCCCTTTAGGCCCGCGCCTTGTACGCGTCGTGCATAGCATCACGATCTTGCTCTCCAACCCCTGGAATGCTTCTAATGGTCCAACATTCACCGCGGCTATCCCTTCTTTCCTCAATGCTGTTCTGATCCTCGCAACCTGCGCGCGGAAGGGAGACATGACCATGACTTCCTCGGGTTTCAGATCGGGTGTCCGGTTCAGTAGGCTCTGAACTTGGGTGAGCACAATGCCGATCTCGTCGTTATTGTAGAGGGAGCCGACACCTGTGCCATCACCAGCAAGAATATCATCAACTTCATCGGGGCCGGAGTTCTGGATGAAGAGCACCGGCCAGTTTGGCTTGCGCCAGCCGGGCCATGACGTGGTGGTGGCTGAGGAGGGAGTGAATTCTGGGATGAGGTTGTCGAAGTAGAAGAGCGAGGAGGGGACAGACAGAATGGCGGAGTGGGAGCGGTAGTTGCGGGTAAGGTTCGTGAAGGCAGGTCGTGGTAGTGGGAGTAGCTTGCGAGTGAGAGGTTTAAGGCCGTTGGCGATGGAGAGGGGATGGTCGGCGTAGAAGGGGAGATTGAAGAGGCGCTGAAAGAGAGAGATTTCGAGACCAGTCTTCTGCGCGTGTGATTCGAGTCGTGGGCCAAGTTGGAATTCGTCACCGGCGAGGACAAACTGTGGGCAGACAAGTTGACACTTTGGGAGCGGCGAGAGTGGTAGAACTACTGAGAGGGGGATGAGAGATTCCGGTTCGGTCGCTTGAGCGGCTTCATCGAGAAGAAGAGCTGTCCAGTGTAGTAGTGGTGTAGTCAGACCCTCTACAGTCGAGGGGGATACCGCACTCATAGTGCTGAAGGCTAGTTGGGCCAGATCTTTATTAGTCAGACGTGCTTCAATGAATATGTTGGCGTCTCGACAGGTGGTGACTACGATGCTGTACGACATTAGTTTGCCAAACGGTGGCAGACTGAAAAGGCTGTTTGAATCGGTGTATGAATACAGGATGAGTTTGTCAGGTACTTCACCGAAGGATCGAGTCCAGTTATTGAGTCGAAACAGCTGATTTCGGTCAAGGTAAAGCGAAAGTCGAAGCGCGAGAGTATCCGCAGCCGCATCGGATGGTGCGCAGATGAGGAGGTGCGGGTGCACTGCCGATTTCTTTCGCGCAACCAGCTGAAGGGCCATCTCCACGATGGTTTTTGTTTTGCCCGTGCCAGGTGGTCCTGAGACGAGGTAGGGGACCGTCCCATATCTATCCGCAATGACAGCTGCGACAGCCTTTTGTTGCTCGAAGTTGAGGGAGGCATCTCGCCAATCTATGCCGAAGGAGGCTGCTGATAGTTTTGTCTGCATGCATGCGTCCGACCTCTGCGGGAAAAGCATGGACCGCAAGGCATCCGATGAGCTAAGTGCGGCGTCGATGGACTGGACGGCAGACAACAGTGGCATCGCCTTGGGCACTTGCAAGATGAATTTGAGGTTGGCAGTTTGAGGACACTTGCTTCCATTGTCAATGCGAAGGAAGACGGCTTCTTTTGCGCGGTTGAGGCCCCATACCACCGCACGATATTCTGTACCTTCGAAGGCAGGGTGGCATTGTCCCTTTTTCTGCATATAGTCTCTCCACACCTTGTTTTGGCTTAACACGACCAGGGGGTGAGTTAGAGTAATGGGCCGAACAAGCACGATATCACCCAGATCGACACGAGGCGAGTTTTCTCGTAAGCCAGGCACATGTACTTTAAAGAGCAGCTGGTGAGGATCCCACATCACAATATGATGATTGTATAGCGAATAGTAAAGCAACCGCTGGTCCAGAGCGGCTAATTCTTCTCGCAGAAGAGCTATAAATCGGTCTTGATAGTGTTGTGGTTTGACAGGAGTCTGGCGATCGGGAGTGGGGAGGCCCAGAGGGAGAAGCCATTTGTCACGAGCATGAACATGGATGTCTGCTCCAAAGGCGGCGGCATACTTCTCTGCATCAAAATGGCACAGGGGAGTACAGGGCACATAAGTTGCAACTGACTCGTTGATAGCAAGATGCCAGTCAGGGACATGAATTGGAGCATAAATATTCAACTTTGAAGCTGGCTGGTCTTTGTTAGGCTGGGCGGCACACTCCGTAGAGACTCCATCACTGGTTCTATCAAACTCGGGAGCACTCCCGGTCTCCTCAGGGCGCCCCGACAGCGTTGGCGCTCGAGGTCCTTCGTTACTGGGGATGACGACGTCTCCGTTAGCTGACTTGATTGTTATCACATTCTTCGTCCTCGGCGCCTTAAAACAGGGAGGAAGCGGGCTTTGGGGTCTGGTAAATTGCCGCAGAGGCCACCATCCACCTGGCTGTTGATCAGAGAGAATTATAGGTTGATCCAGGGGGAAACAAGACATCATGTAAGGCAATAGCCTGAATACCGCTGCTGAAGAGGAAGTGACGCCGAGAGATTGAGTAACTATGGCGTGTCGTGAGGGAGAAAGGCTGGCTGTAGACTGGTCCAGTCACGTGCCTGGTGCGTTGGCCGACGCCCGACGCTGCCTCCGCTCTTCTTTTTCTTTGTAGCTTGAGAATAGGATAGTGAAAGACGGGATAGTTCAATGCATTGCTTGCGGTTTACAAGTCTCAAGGCGCCGGCGTTAAACGCAAAAACAGGATTCTCCGTTGGTTTCCCCGGGATATCTGCCAGTCTGTCACAGTCGCCCATTCTCAGTGCGAAGCCCACTTCCAACCGTGATTTTGTAACAGCCGCTTCCTGCCCGGGAGTTTTGTTTTCATTGAGCACAGCAAGCAGTCAATCGCTCGCTCGGGAACCAGGCATCGACAAGCCGCGGTGCCAGTGGAATTATCGCCGGCCGACCAGCGTTCAGAAGAGGTTATTGCGCATGTACAACCATGAGAATCGAATGTCGCGAAGTTGGCGACCAATGCCTCTGCCGAATCCTTGAACGAGAGAGAGAGAACCTCATCCTAGGTTTGACTGACGGCCTGACATGCGTTTGACTCTTTCCATCCCCATGACGACATTCGGACAACGTGAGATTGCGCAGAGCCTTTCAACACACTGAGTGCGTAGCTCAGATCTCTTCCGCGAAGTTTGGTCTACAAAGGGCCTCGAGGACAATTAAAAGAAGGAATGGGAAAATTCCTGATGCTACCATCACTTGCGTCTGAAGCTGGGCGGGGAAAGGAGATTCTTAGCGGATCCCCCCGCTAGTCGCTCGGCTTCTTCGCGTAGCATCTGAGACATTTGAATAAATACCAGTGATGGCGATCGGTTGTAATCTTTCTGTGGATACTTTGCGTTGCTTCCCTGAAAACGATTAGTCGGTGGCGCAGTCGAACGTCCGAGACTGCGATTTTGAAGCTATACAATATCTCGACACCGGACACCGCGAGCCGTTACATACCTCAACTACTATGTGTACAAACAGTTTGAACAAGGATCTTCCCGAGACGTTGACATAGTGAGTGATGTCCTTTAATTATTTGCTAGAGTCGAACCTTCGTGTAGATCAGCGTGTTGTTGGATTCTCCCTGGTTTCCGCTGATCGGCGACTTTTTCCAAAGAGCTCGACCATGCCGCACCTGAAAGCCCTCGGCATCATATGTGATAGATCTCACATGGGCCGACGGGAGAGAAGACGAGTGCAGTGTCAATCTGATTCTAGCTGGCAAGATTAGGGTTAAAGCTTTGCTCGACGACCCAAAGCTTCTCAATTCCCTGGCGGCACCGCCACTCCGCAACCCTTTCCATCGTGCGTCCCTGCGATGCTTCGACAGCTCGACACCGCTTCTCGACTGGCTCCTCCTCCTCCTCCTCCTCCTCCTCCTCCTCCTCCTCATCGCGATGTTTTCGCTTTCCATGATCACATCATAGTTGAAACCTTGCACATCCATGAGCTTATGGACTGCGTATGTAGATCCACTGATGTACTTCGGATCAGCCGACCTTTCCTGGAGAAGAATGGTATTAATTGCGTCCTCAGCTTCAAATTCGACCAGTTTTTGAAAATTTCCCTCCCGGTCGATGAATGCGCGTTGCCGATCGTACAATTAATCCAATGGCCGTTTACGGTAAATCCTTGTCCGACACCCTTGTGTGGTCAGGAGGCATAGCGTTTCTGGTCCTAGTTCAGTTGACACGCAGCCGGATGGCTGTACATCGCCAAGTGCCTGAATCCAACAGCATGTTCATACACACTTCCTCTCTTTCCTCTTGCCTGCCCATTCGCCCGTCCACAATCAACGTGGAGTCTCTCTTCTCTATCCAGTGTGCGCAGATGCGTCCGTCTTCCTACTTTTCACAATTTGTATGATCTCGATCATCTGTCAATCCAACCTAGATGTTCCTCACAGGAGAGAAGCGCCCCACCTGGCAAGCATGTGAGTGTTGTAGAACGACGCCGCCCATGTGTGGCCAGGGAGCAGAATAATCGACAACGGCGCAGGTTATTGCTGTGTTATGATCTGAACCACTAGCGGTGTCTGATCAAGATGGTTCTATTGGTGCAACTGAAACTCTCTGTAGACTACAGTAGCGGCACGTTTAGGCAGTCCAACATCATACACTGTATTGTTAGAAAGTATGCAAGTTTCCACTACATACTTTTTCTGTTTCTTTTTCCAAGACCCACCTCGGAAAAGAGTAGAATGCCGCTGGGTCTTGTTGCATTCGGACAATCGCGTTTTGTGGCCGTTTTGTACGGGAAATCAAGACGGGCAACTTGTCTTAGACTCTGTCCGACAGCAGAGCTTTGCCTGAAAATAACTTTTGCTGAGGCTTTATCCAAGATCTATCTAGCCTTAAGCATCATAGTGGCAAAATCTTAAAACAAACGACTTTCAAAAGACAACACAGGGTGTCTAAGAACGACCGAGAGGCACTTTACCTAGAGTCAACGGTTTAGTAAACCTTGTGGGCGCAATTGGGAGTGTCAGTACGGTGGTAATTGTATTACTGATCGTGCTATTCCATGGTCCCTACTAGTAGCTACGTAGGCTCGGCAAGCAAACTTAGGTTCCTCTCAGTCACGGAATATCCGCAGAGCCAGTGGGAGAAATCAATCGAGAACCAGGAATATCCGTGGCCGAGGCTGGCCTAGCATCTAAATCATAGTGCTCCACCGTAAAGTTACTCGGCGAAATGGGAACCGCGGCTAGGTGCCCTCTTGCTCCTCCGGATTCCATCATCAGGCTAGGCTGCCTCAGGCTGCGATCGGCTTCGACGGAGTCATCCACTCTATTTGACTTTCTGAGTCACGCCCACCACGATCCTGGTGCAACGAGCACATCCTATTTGCCAAAGCCACCACACTTCCACTCATTTCTCTTCTTTCATCTTCCACCTGACTGTTTTCCAGTCCCGACCATCAATCGCCTTTTCGTTTCTCTTCTCTGGCTCTGCCTCTTGCGCCCTCCTCATGATCACTGCCTGACCTCCCGACTGTCCTTTCCGCCACTGCCATTGTCTCGCTCACTAGGATGGATTGTTCAGCCGTTTTGCCCCCCGTAGTGCAATTCGAGCATGACGCACCAGATGCGCTGTATTCAATGCCATGCCAGAGCCTCACCATCATGTTTTCTGCCTGTTTGCCTTCTTACAATTCCTCCTTAGTATATGGTGAAGGCTCCATTGCCTTTTCTTCCATTACTGTATCCATCATAAGGTGACTGTAATTGACTTCTCTAGAATACCTTTGATACTATACCTACCTAGACCGTGCAATACCAAATTCACTCTGCTCCACGGAGTCAGATTTTAAGACAATATACTTTATTCACTTTCGAGACCCTCTCTGCTCACCAGTGACAGCTTCCTGTTTCCTCGAAAAACGTGAAAGTACCTCACCGTGTGGGCGGCGCGCTCGTCAACCAGTGTTTGAAAGCATCGCCTCCGCTGATCTTCGGCGAAAACCACGGCAGCGAGAGGCACTTACGAAGAAAAAATAATTAAAAAGGTTCGGGGTGGTCCCTCAACCCACAGGCTGTGCCAGAGTTTCGACAAATCGACTGGCTTACCGTTTACATTGCTTAGTCCCCATAGAGGGCAGTCCCCCACAACTCAGGTTACGGGGCCCCGCGAGGACCTGAAGCACAGCAATGCCCAAGATACTGTGGAGGCCAGGTCTGACTGAGGACCTCAAGCCCGTGAAGCCCATCAAAGAATATATAAATCTGTCCCATCTGGGCCTGACATGGGAAGAACCATACCGTCAAGACATATTCTACCTGCTGTCCATTTTACTTACAGAGTCACAAAAGATCCATCATTTCAGCCGTCGCTCTTTTCGTAAACGATCGATCATGGAATTAGCAGCGAGAGAATTGGAGGCAATAGCCCACCATTGCTCGATCAACAGACAGCTGAGACGGGCAGTCGATGCACATGCTGTCAGATGGTTGTCGGACGAGGAGCTGGAGGAAGTAAAAATTGCGGGCGAACTCGCAAAAATGCGACATCCGCTTCCGCGGGCACTTCTCGAATTCTTAGAACTTGAAGACTCAACCATCGAAGTCTCAATCAAACGCAAGCGTGCTGAGGAGGATGGGTCCGACGACGCAGTCGCTCCTCCCCATAAACACCAGCGTGGTCTTGAGAATGAAAACGAGGAAATGGAAGGGAATGGTGGGGTCGCTTCTGAGGACGACACAGTGGTGGAGGACCTGGAGGTGGAGCATCAAGCAGATGTCGAGAAATCGACATCCGTGGGCCAGCCAGTAGCCATGGAGACATCAGCAGCCGAGGATGAACCAACAAACATAGAGAAATCAGCGAACATGGAAAAACCAGCGAACGCCAAGCAGACAACCAAAAAGGGCTCCAAAAAGACAACAAACACGCGGAACTCTAAAGGGGATGCTCCAGTCAAGACGGAGGAGGACCAAATTCTCCATCACATCAGAGATGCCTTGACAGCCCGTTCCAAAGAGAAGGCCGACTACGACGCCTTCAAGGATGCAATTTGCCCGGACAATAACCCTTCAGTAGAACTGCCACTTTTCACCGAGAAAGATGAGGAAGAGATGAAAAAACCATCGGGCAGAGGCACTGCCAAGCCCCCAAAGGCAGCAGAGCCCGCACAACTAGGAGATCCTAGCAATCTCCATCCTTCTGAAGTTGCCTTCTGCAGCCGCATCGGCTTGGATTACGCATCCTACCGGTGCCAGAAGAGACGGATCTTCCTAGCTATCGCCATTTGCACCGAGTTCTACGCCCGGCGACTAGAACAACAACCCACTTTCAGGGCGCGAGCCATTGGCGTGTCTCAGGCCCAAGTCTTTTGCAACATTGATGTCAACATCACATCGTCAATGATGCGAGCCTTTCAATTTTGGCAGTGGGTGCCAACACTGGTCTCTAAACACCCCAATCGCAGAGGTTGTTTCGTGGTATCGCAGCAAAGCTTGGACCGATTTCCCCAAGGATATCGTGTGGAATTACTTCGGGAGGTTGCCATGTGGGAAGAGGAGGCCAAAAAGCCATTGGTAGCTGGAAAGTCTATCTGAGGATGTTGACACGAGGTTGTACGAGGCTCCGCAACGGGAGGAGGCGCTCGGCGTCCCTTACTCCTCGTAATTGACAGAGATGGGGCGGCTGGTTTGCATTGTGCCAATTTGTACTCCGTACTCTCCACCATATTATGCCACAGATGAGAATGAAAGTTTAAGAGGATGGTAGGTTTTTCTTCCTCACTCTTTACTCAATTGTCCATTGCTGTCATTCAAGTTCTCTGTAGCGCAGTGAGCCCCATTAACCAGACCCTGTATTTCTCGTAACCGTCCTGCATTAGCCACCTCACGGTTGTGGCGGGCACTTGGAAGACAAGCTTCCAGTGGCCACAAGCTTCAACGATTCTCGCTTGTCTGCCAAATTTCCATGCTTTGACGACATCCAGTAATCAGCCATACTACATTGTGAGGAACTTCATTAACCGACCAACTAACTAAGCGACATGCAGTCTACACTATTATTTGCATCCTAATTACGGAGTACCACTATATGGGATTCCAAGGGCACCAGCGCTGCACAATGTTAGCTAAATGGTGGCTCAAGCTCAACCCCGAGAATGATGTCACAGATGCATAACTCGTTCATTCTTAGAGTTCGTTGTTATGCCCATGATTGTGTGCGGGAACCTTGAGCCCGAAAGCTTATAGACATGGGCGGAGGGGCCTGATGTTTGTTTTCGATCTGGACGTGTTGGGTGCGGGTCGAGGGGAGTCGATAATAGGCATGGTTGCTTAACCGGAATAGTGTTGCCGACCCACACCAGTCGAACCTACATACAAGCTATTAATACTGCAGGTGGCTCCCTCTCAAGGTCAATCTCGACTCCCAGCAGGAAGCTTCGCAGTGCCACTGACTTTCAGCCCCGACGATCGCGGACGTCCAACATACAAGCTCATTGCTATTTCAACCCCCGCGGCCTCGTTGATCAGAGAGGATGCGATGAAAGCCTGGGAAGCGTGTCAAGGCTAGCGCGAAGTGACACAACACGCTTCACAACACGCGTCAGCTCTCCGTTGAGCCTGGTGCATCATGTTGAGCCACGACGAGGAGCAGAATGGGCATGAGAAGCGGATATCTGATCAGTCAGAAAGGCCGGGCCCCATTCGCAGTCCCGATGGACTCGAAGGAAATTCGTTCTTTGAAGTACCCGGCAGCTCTGCCTCCAAGAAGCGACGATTGCCTCCGTTGCTGGATCATTTCAACGCCCGAGATCTGAAAGAACTGTTCAAATGCTCCATAGCAGTATGGGTCATTACTCTATTCATCGTCATCAATCCCGTCCTACGAGCAGAGGGTCAAGCAATGTTCTTTGGCTGGTACGTGGCTTCCATATCCTCCATTTCCCAACCGTTCATCCAAATCACTCACGTCAAACCCACCCTGTTTTAGCATTGTCCTATTCATAGCTCCCCCTTCGGGTATCGTCTTCTTCCAACTCCTCGTCGGCACTACGATTCTAATCGGTATGGGTCTTGGTTGGGGATGGGGGGTTATCACCATGAAGGCAGCATTGGCTGCACGACCGCAAGCAGACACTAATGCTCGCTTGGCTGAGCTCCAGCAAGCTTCCACACGGAATACGACCAACGTAGGCCAATTGTCTGGCCAAACCACCTACGCGCAGGTCTTGATCTTCGAGGGCTTCATGCTTGATGCAAGGGTCACCGCCGTCTACTACTCAATGATCTGTATTTTTATTTATGCTTTGGTAAGGGCACTTTCTTTAGACATCCTGGTATCTGGTTCCCTCGTACTCACGGCATTCAGGCACGTCTCAGGGCGGCAAATCCCAAAATGGTTACTATCCAGATATTCGGCACGATTATCAGCGATATTTTCCTCACAACTGGCCCCCTGCTCCCGACATTCAAAGCTCTGATCCCTCTTACCCTTATCAAGCCCGCAGCTACGGCTGTCGGGGTCGGTGTTCTCTGTAATATTGTGTTCTTTCCTGAGTCGACATCTCATATCGTTCTGAACAACATCAAGCAAATACTCTCACCAATGGTTGAGTTTGTCGACGCCTGCAGGCTAAGCCTCGACAATAATGCACGCCCAATGGGTCTTGACCAGCTAAGAAAAGCCAAGGCTCAAGGTATCGCGGGATTCAAGGCTCTGGAAGGCCGGTTGAGCTTTCTTCCCCTCGACGTCTCGGTCTGTCGCTGGAATGCACAGGATATCGGGCTGCTTAAGAAGCCACTTCGATTCGTGTTCATCACTTGGGTCGGCCTGATTGAGGCACAGATCAGCCGGACGGAATCCAAAGAGCGGATGGCCAAGCTGATTGAAAGACGCGAAGCACGCAGACAGGGCAAGGCATCAGAGGAAGACCGACCCAAATTCGGCCGCCACCAGATCGCACAACAGCTCGACTTCGCCCAACTTTTCCGCAACGTGGAGACCGAAGAGCTGATAACGAAAAGCATGGCCGCACTCCAAGACTCAGCAAGCCCGCTGCTCAACACGTGCAACGCCTCCCTCCAGGCCATATTGGAGACCTTGAACGTCGTCAACGAGAAAAAGTGGACCGGCCGTCCTTCCGCCGAGACACTGAGCACAATGCATCAACGACACGAACAGATCCTCGAGGAACTACGCAAGGAATGCGAAACCTTCATAGCTGCCACCACACCACGCATCCTCGACCACCACACGCATCTCTTCGACAAGAATGGAAAGCTTGATCCACCGCCGAGTCTCGGCGCAATGCCCCTGCGTGGGGTGATCCTAAGCTTGATTTTCGAAGAGCGAATCGTCAGCTTCGCGCGCTCGCTCACACAGCTACTAGCTCAAGTAGTCGCGTTGGAAGGAGAGCGCAAGAAGCAAAGACTCTGGCTCCCTGCCGGGCTACGACATTTCGGGTCGTGGGTCACTGGCCGCGAGTCGACGCCGCAAGTCACTCCCGTGATGCCCGAGCTGGAGCTGGAGCAGGAGCAGGAGCAGGAGAAGGCCAAGCCCCATCGTCGCTATCACCACCGGAAGCATGGCGAGGATGACGATGACGATCTCGAACCACAGATCCCCAACGCATCCGAGCAGCTGGCCGCACTACATCTGCATCGCGGCAAGGCTCGCAATCCATTCGGACGCGTTGTGCTGGCGATAACAAAATGGATCTCGAGCACAGCAGGCATGTTTGGGTTGCGCGTTGTCATCGTGACTATTGCTATAGGCATACCTGCTGCCATCCCCTCGAGTGCAGGCTTCTACTATCGAGAGAAGGGTCTGTGGGCGTTGATCATGGCGCAAGTAGGCCTTGTGCCCTACGCTGCCGACTTCACGTGGGGCCTTTTCCTCCGTGTTGGCGGCACTGTCATCGGCGGCGTACTAGGAATGGTTGCCTGGTACATCGGTGCTGGGAACGGGCCTGGAAACAGCTACGGCATAGCCACGGTCATGGTGCCCGTGATCCTTGTCTTCATGTGGCTTCGTCTTTTTGGCCCGCCCGCGCTTTTGCAGGCTTTTATACTCACTGCAGTAACTGTCTACTTGACCGTTGCCTACAGTTGGGTGGACACACATATCCCATCTTATGGCAATCCAGGAGTTGGGTATTCCGTCTTCTGGAGGCGTGTTGTCCTCGTCTTGGTCGGTTTCACTGCGTCGGCAATTGTGACATATTTCCCTCGCCCATCATCTGCTGGCCGACACTATAGGCATGTTCTCTCGCGTACGCTTTCGAACTTCCAAGATCGGTACGCGTTGCTCGTTACACGCGCCACAGGCTTCGATCACAGCGAGTCGAAACAACAAGTACAAACCGAAGGCCGGCCACCTTTACAACGACTCGACCTCATGACAGCACTTGAGAAAACCACGATCGAGACGGCTGACCTGCTGTCCTCGATCCTGGGACCCATCCAGCTCCTCAAGTTCGAGCTTTCATCCACCGACTTCACAGCCGCAGGCCTCTGGAAAATTACGTCTCTCGCGACGAACATCAACTTCAGCCTATTCCAGCTATTCTACTACAGCTCGCAGCTCCCACCGGCGTTCAAACAACGATTCTTCGCCCTGAGCGGTGTCTTTGAAGAACAGTTTGTCGGCGACTTCATGGGCGTGCTGAGCCTCCTGTCACATTCGCTCGAGACGGGAAATGCACTCCCACATGTGCTGCCTGCGCCGCTGACGGTAAGGGCGTTCCGTGATCGGGTGGCCAATTCCCAGTATCGGGCTGGCGAGGGCGTCAGACGGGAGAAGAATAACGCCAATGAGGTCAACGAGACTACGTCCCCTGTCAAGGATGATTCCACCAACGGAGAAGATCAGCAGCAACACACAGAGCACATCAACAGCCTCCTCGGGCCAATCACGCGGCAACTCCTTGAGGCGAACGAAGACGGGTTCCGGAAATACTGCGTCATGCTGTCCGCGGTGGTGGGCCTGCTCAATGCGATTGACGAGATGGTCCTCGTGGTCAAAGAGGAATTGGGCGAGTCGCACTTTGTGGATATCGAACGGTGGACTGGTGGGTTGGGTGCGCTGCGAGCTGGGGCTAAGAGAGAGATGGTTGAGATCACGGATGGTGAGGATGGTTCTGGCGGTGGGAACGCGGAGGTGGAGATTAAGAAGCCAGCTTGATGGTGTGGTGCGTGATAATGAGGCCAGGAAGGGGTGATGGAATGGATAATAGTGAAGAATTGAAGTCCCTACCAAGCGCAGGTACTAGTATTTATTTGGTGTTGGAATGTGTTCGGAAAGGATACCTTGGATGGTAGGGCAAGGTAGACAAAACCTAGATAGGTATGGATAGAGAATGGATGTTTTGTGTGGCACGAGTCTCTTCGAAGTCTCTTCTATCTCTGGTAACCACCTTTCCCTCATGCCCCCGTCTCAATCCACCCCCCAACTATCACCGAACCCTGAAGTCTATGTATCAATGCCATCACGGTTTATCCCGGATATATCCGAATGGATATCCAGGATATAAATGGTGATATTCTATCCTTAACCGGAACCGGATACGTCAATTTATTATCCGGTATCCGACTCAAATCGTGCTACAATGCTTACAAGTCTCTTGGGTCGAATAGGCGCGCAATTTGGAGCCATGCTGTGAGGATAGGTTGAAGATATATATGTATGTATGTATGTAATTATTCCTATTTCGTCATCGTAATCCATCCTCACTATATTCTTTAGAGGTACACCTTGCCGACAAAGACAAACGGGGTGTTTTGGACGGCTGTACCGCCGGGGCATCGCCATCATACATGGCCTGGATTTCGGCAAAGGTCCGGCCCTTGGTCTCCGGCAAACAAAAGTAAGTGAACACCAGTGCCACGAGGTTCGTGCCTGCGAATATGTACGCGACGCGGGCCCCCAGATTCAATCCGTCAGCGTTGGCAAGTCGAGGAATCACGAAACTCGTCACGATCGCGGTGATGTATGACCAGAACTGGCTCCATCCGACGGACTTCTCCCGCAGGTGAAGCACGGCGATCTCGGTTTGGATCACCCAGCTCAGGGACCCGTACGCGACGGAGATGAAGAAGCCAAGGCCGATAAACACTCCTGCCACCGCCTTTGAGCGAAGAGAGTTCTTCTCGAGACCGGCCACGGCGAGGCTGGCCGCTGTCATGTTCAAGCCCGCGATGATTGGCAGAAATATCAATGCCACCGGTCTTCGACCCAGGGTGTCGATGAGATATGGTCCCACGAGCTGACCTGCGAACATCAGGCAGTTGATGAAGATTGTGACTTTGAAAACGTCGCCGACTCCGGCCTGAGTCAAAGTCACGGTCGAGAATGCTCCGATCAAGGCTACGCCAGAGACTTGCTCGAAACTGATATACGCGCCGCTAATCAGCGTCCGCTTGATATTCTCCCGCGCGAGGATATCGAAGAATTTGCCCTTCGTGGGATTCGCCGCCGTCTTCGCGAATGCCCTGCGGTAGTCGTCGACCTCTGCCATGGCGAGAAGCTTGTTTTCGCCCCGGATCCGGTATAAAATGGATTCTGAGATGTGGTACTCGCCCCGTAAGGCATGCCATTGTGGTGATTCCAAAATCGTCAACGCCAACAGCCCGAATATCAGATTGAGGCCGGCCTGAATTCCAAGCGGGATTTGAAACTGAAGGTCGTTGCGGAGCTTTTCGGAGGCCCAAACTGCCGTACTGCCCAGTATTCCGGACGCCATGTACATGACCGAGCAGAACCCAATGATGCGGCCACGAGCATGGGCAGGCGCAATCTCTGAAAGATATAACGGACCGGTATTGGACGTAAATCCCAAGCCGATGTAATGAATCAAACGGCCGACGACAAATGCGCCCATATTAGGCGCAAACAGTTGCAGCAGTGCACTCGGCAGACAGACGCAAAACTGCGCCCATAGGATCGTCTTCCTTCGTCCGAGGGTTTTCTGTAGGGGTGGAGCGCCGAAACTTCCAATAATGGCCCCGACTATGGGCACAGTGATGATTAAATTGAGATTTCTGGCCTACCCCGACCTTAGCACACGTGTCGTTCACGAAAATCCATTATACAAATTGCTGCAGCGGAGACTCACAGTCAATGGCCCAGGGTTTCCTTGATATTTCTCAGCGAACATTCGCAATGACAGCAATGGGCCAACAATGGACATGTCATAGCCGACCATTGAGAGCGAACCACTTAATATGAGGACTTGAGACCAGTTTCAACATTAGTTTATCGAACACTCCTGAGCGTTGGATAAGGCGAGGCAAGGCAGCCCTTGAAAAAGTGGAAGCTCACCATGAAGAATCAACGAATGGTTCCACCATCGTGCAGTTGACGCCAGTTGATTCCAGTTCACGGAGACATCATCCTCACCCTTTGTCGACCTGCCATCTTGGTCGATAAGAACACTATCCGCGTAGCTCGACATTCCAGATTCGACGAGGGTACAGACATGCTTCTTGGCAAGTAAAACTATCTGGTATCCATTGAGGTACGTAATATCTTGAAGTTACAGGATGTAGGGCTGAAGAAGGGATTATTAACCAAGTCGAGGCTCGAGAGCCCTGGTGGGTAATTAAGTCAGTGTTTAGCCTCTTAGGGCGCCGACTTGCCAAGTTCTTCGCCCCCGTTGGAACTTTTGGAGTCCTTGGGGCGTGGCTACACTGCGTAGCTACACTGGCTTGAGACAAAAAGGAGGGCCTCGGAAAGTTTCAAGATTAGACACCAAGAACTTGCCTGGGGGGCTGCGTCATACCTGGCTTGATGAAGGATAGCCTGCCTCGGTGGCCGGGTACCAATACGGATCGCTAAACGATGATAGATTGCACTCGCATTCAGGGAGCCAGTCTTTGGCGAGTAGAGATCTGCTTCTAACACATTCGGTCGTTGTCGACTTCCAACCCAGTTTAGCCCCTGGGTCTTTCTGTCCTTTTTGGCAAATTCTGATAAACCTCCTGGAGCCACGTAGGTGTCACGGAGCAGGCGTATGTGCGAAAAGTTAGACTCAGGAGCGAGATACTCGTTTACTGTATATGAGAGTTGGAAGATGGGGCTTCTCGACTGTCCATGCAGGTTTGAGTCAGGCTTAGATTGGAGGATCTCCAGCACTGTTGATGGGGTGGGCTGCCTGCCACAGTGCTTGAGAAGAAAACGCGTACAGAGTACGGAGTAATGACCACCACAGGATAGCACGGGCACGGAGCAACTCAGTACTTTGTCTTCGTACTGGTAGGCGCTCCGTTCGGGTAATTAATTGTTTGGCCAATGTCTATTCGACGCTCGAAATACGGCGTATATAGTGCTTCTTTTACCACGGAAGTTTATCATATCATGGGTGATCGACAGTCAATCCCCCGGAACTGCAGTCATATCTGAAGGATCCGCCGTAGAATAACTACGTCCGAGCATAAGCGATGAACTAGCAAAATCACGTGACAGACCCTTTCTCGTCCCACCGTGATTGCGAATTTCCTGTCACGTGCGGTGGGGAGTTCGTATTTCCCAACCATTCAATTTCCAAATACTCCGTCCACATCCCGTCCACATCCCGTTCACATCCCCAGAGAAGTATGGCCCAAGCCTCCAAAGGATCTAGCCCCCGTAGAGGCGTCGAATCTCCCACACAATTCTACCTACTCCGTATCCTGAGACCCCAGAGTCTTCCCTGAAAGTCCGGTCAGCCTTCGCTTAGTCTCCGATTCAACGGGTCTCGCGTAATCCCCAGACCGAGACCATGAGTCCACGGCCATGACAGCTCAGCTCTTTCTCTAACCTCCTCTCTACCTTTCACCTCTGCATATACAATGGGATCTACACATTCATTTCACTGTCTGAGGTGATCAGCGTTCCAGAATCATTTATTGTTCTGCGTGCACGTTGTGCAGACTCGAGGCCTTCCCCTGGCTCATTCGTTTGCGTCATCCAAGTCTGGGCCTTTCCGGCCAACCGAAGCTACATCTCGACTGGCTATTTCCCAGGCAGCCTCATAATCGAGGCTCCCACCGCACCATGTTATGTCGGGACAGAAACAATTCAGCCAGGCGCAATTGAGCCGTCTCGATGTCGCTGCACGAGTCTCAGCATGTCTGTCTCTGGTGGGGTCAGCATGGACCATGACCAGTTACCTCATGTACCCACCGTTGCGAAAACCCGTGAACCGATTCAGTTTCTGCATCTCCATCACGAATAGTTTAGCTTGTATTGCTTACTCCTGGGGCCGTTATCCTGTTGCTGCTGGGAGGAACTCAGGCTTTTGTCAAGCGCAGGGATTTTTCATTACTTGGTTCGTCATGACAGACCCACTGCTGGTATGACCCCCCACCTGGTACTGGGTACATCCATCAATTAATCACCTGTCTAGGTTACCGTTATGGCCCTCAATGTCTATTTGACAATACGGAGGAAAAGGAGTCTAAAAGAACTCAGGAAAACCGATCTTCTGGGAATGAGTCTCGCGTTTTTGGTTCCTTTCCCTTCGGCGTTGACATTCTTACTCTGGCGGCCAAACGGCAGAACGGTTTACGGTGATGCAACAACATGGTGCTGGATTTCTAAAGAATCAGGTATTCTCAGGCTTGCGGCATTCTACGGCCCCATTTGGTACTTATCACCGCCGATGTTGTTCTAGCTTGATGACTGACGACCAACAGGATTTCCATCCTTACATCACTATCCCTGTTCGCTCTGAGTGGAAAGAGTATACTCCGAGTTCGGCAGAGACTAAACGCTGTCAAGAATAAAAGTCCACTGCATCAACGACTGAGCGGAGAATTCAACTATGCAAATGGTAATATCGAATCCAACAACTCCACCGAGCAAGAGCGTCCTTCTCAAGTTGTTTTTCGTGAGCCAGATTTCTCCGATGACCCAAACTCGAAAGATTTGCAACCTCTTGCTCCGACGTATTCTCGCGAATTATCAATATCTCGCCAGTCATCTAACCAGATGGTCCCGCCGATTGGGCGTGAACGGACGTTATCCACCACGAGCCAGACCCCCCTCCGAAGGACCCCCTCTCGATTTGATGCCATCCATTGGAAATATGCCCAGTTTGCATTCTTGTATACAATTGTGCTCCTCATCACCTGGGTTCCGATCAGCGTCAACCGAGTATACAATACTTTTATTGCTCCTAACAACCAAATCTATAGTCTATACCTCGCCTCTGCCATATGTATTCCGTTCCACGGCCTGGGCAACTCGATCATATACACAATCACAAGCTGGACGGAATGTGTCGAATTCATAACTTGTACCACTCCTCGACGCCCCAGCGTGGCATCAGACATGTCTTGGGGTATGAGTGAAATGCTCCAGGATTGGGCCAAAAGGTGCTGGTATTGGGTGTCTAGACGCCATTCTCGAGAACGCTGCGGTGCAGGATAACTATTCTTATTAGCTAGCACTAACATCCACTTTGAAGCATCAAGGCTCCCTGCCTTGATTACTCTGCCTCATTTCTCCAACCGCTATCGAGGCGAGACTTGGCAAGAAATCGGCCATCACTAATCCAAACCTGTTCACCTCGAACAGACATCCCAAGAAGAAAAGCAAGATGGGGGTTCTCGTTAATCATTCCGTATTTTTAGGTGTGATCACAGAAACAGGTTCAGAGGGCCAACAGCACAGTCAATAACCCTCTTGAGTTGAGACAGTCCTTCTCAACGTAAGTTTACGGCCCTTTTTGCGGAGTTCGATGATTGGGCTCTTAGATGACGGACTACGAAGAATGGATGCTGGCATGGCCGCGTGCCATGATATTACAGCCCCAGTCTTGGGACAATCTTCGTAAAACGAAAATCAACACCAGTCGCAGTCAACAGAATTGAATTCACACGTTACATTCATGGAGATATTCGGGCCAAGTTTCCTTCGACATGATAAAAGCATTGGTCAGATGCAGAAAGCGCGGAGAATGCAAGGGAAGGCCTGGCTCACACCAAGGGCTCTCGGATGCAATAGCATCCTGCAGCAAGGTACAAGCCATGCAGCTGTACCTCGCATACGAGCCCATCACGACCAGGCATCCAGAATGTGCATGGAAGGCGGGAAATATCGCTTCAGAACCCCGCAATCTCACCCGCTAATGGTCAAAATAGAGAAGGCGTCGAATGAAGAACTCGGTTGTAACCGTGATAAAGGCAAGACGCCGCTGACGACGAATCAACGAGCATGACTTGCTCAAGGAACTTGATTTGAATAACAGCTTGCCATCGAAACCCTTGAGTCAGTAAGCGTTTGGAAGTTGCATATTTTCAATGTTGGTTAGTTTAGCCGGCACAGAGTTTATATTGAACATATGAAATGACAACTGCTCATACTTGATTCCATTTGGCTAGACTTAGAAGGGCTGCGTATTTCCTTGTAAGGTAGGTCCCTGCATCCAACCAGCCTGATTGGCACAATCATGAATGTTCCTGAGAGTTGTTGTTAGAGGGTCCCAGGAGACCCAATTTATGCCTCGACTCTCGATTGATCAATGCCCATAGTTCCGCAGTTCGGAATGATTTGAAACCATGGCAAAGACCTAGGAGCAATGTGCACTCCACAATTGCAGCAGGACCCTCTTTTCACATGCTTCAAAGTCAACTTAGTTAGTTACCCTGGCAGTCTGTACTCCGTAAGGCCTCGTACGTAGATTGTTGAACGTCGGTCTTTGAAGTTACGGACGAAGTCTCCTCAAGCCAAATCCGGGAGCCCCAAGACTCCATGGGGGATACCTTCAAATGCCGGGGCTCCCACCCGAACCACCCCGATCATGATTATTAAAGTTGCGAACCCGGGTTCCACATCCCGATAGTCTAAGACTGTCAGACCACATCCTCCAGCTCGCAAAATGCACTATGTGACCCTGTGGCACGCTTGGTCAGAAGGTAGCTTCACTTGTATACCAATCACCGATACTCGTTGCCGTGTTCTAGAAGGGCATTTTGTATGGCGCTAGAACGTGATTTCTAGCCCAGACACGACGTATTCCGTGCCTACATCATCCCATTCTCTGAGCCCTGGAGTCGCGCCACCTGGTCGCCTCACACAGTAATCTGATGCTCTTGAGTCTACATTGGGGCTTTAGGCCCCGTCGCTCGCGCAATAGAGGTACCCAGAGCATTAATCTAGCACCAAACGTGGGAGTGGATCTTTCCGGAGGAAAGGAAACTTGGGAAAGCAAGGCTCTACTCCAAGCCTAAGTATCGTATCCTGCCAATCGTGGCCCTGTGTTCCCGTTCAAGGAGTTGGAAGCACCCGCCCAGGCCCACTTAGCCATAGCCGACAGGTCGGCTAAGGCCGATGCGTTTCGGCTTGTCCACTATACTGAGTATCAATGTTCATGACATGTTGAATGTGTGATGTTATGTTGTATAAAGGGGCCCATATCCTCGCCGTTCAGATTGACCGTTGAATCGTTATCCACTCAAGCAAGCCAGCTGCTTCTTGAACAACGAACAGGACAAATACAATTCACTCACGTCTTCAATTATCAGCATGACAGTCGCTGAGCGATCTGCCTCCGTGGAAGAGGGCGCCCGGTCTGAAAAGGCCGGAACCCTTTACATTGAACGGTCTGAGGATCTCAATGACCTTCCAGACCCAGATGCTGGCAAGAGCGATGAAGAGAGGGCAGCGATTGTAGGTCGCATGCAATTCCAGATCCATTAAGGAAGCAACTGACACCTCGCAGGATCGCAAACTGATGTGGAAAGTCGACTTGTGGTTGATTCCATGGCTATGTTTGCTCTATCTGCTCAGTTTCCTTGATCGTACCAATATCGGCAATGCTCGCCTTGCGGGACTCGAGACAGATCTCGGTATGGCCGGTCATGATTACAATAACTCCTTGACTATCTTCTTCGTAAGTTTTGAGCTTGAACCTTGACAATATTGTTCGACCGTCTAATACAGACTTCTCAGATCAGCTACGCTCTCGCCGAACCTTTGACAAATATTATGCTTAAACGCCTTACTCCTCGATACTTCTTCACAGGCATCATCCTGTCCTGGGGCATTATAATGGCGCTCATGGGTCTAGTCACCAACTACTCTGGACTCCTCGCATGTCGTTTTTTCCTTGGACTCGCTGAAGCTGGCCTGTTTCCCGGTAAGACATCTTGATACGCCCAGTAAATCTATAAGACAGTAACTCATTTACTCTTTAGGTGTCAACTACTACCTCAGCTGTTGGTACAAGCGCAGCGAAATTGGCCTTCGCGCTGCCGCCTTCTTTTCCGCAGCGGCTCTGGCCGGCTCCTTCGGTGGGCTCCTGGCAGCTGCAATTGCCACCATGGATGGCATTGGAGGAAAACCTGGCTGGGCATGGATCTTCATCATCGAGGGCGTTGCCACAGTTTTCGTCGGTCTCGCCTGCTGGTGGATGGTCTTCGATTGGCCAGACACCGCTTCATTCCTGACCGAGGAAGACAGAATCCGCCTCCGCCGCCGTCTCGCTGCTGACAACCAAGCATCAACCCACGAAGAATATGACAAGCGCCATATCTACGAAGCACTGAAAGATTGGAAGACATGGCTCTATGCAGTTATCTACATGGGCTGCCTGATCCCTCTATATGCATTTTCTCTCTTCCTCCCTACAATTCTACGCGGCATGGGTTACACTGGAACACACGCACAACTTCTCTCCGTGCCGCCCTACGCCTGCGCTGCAGTTTTGACAATTTCAGTCGGTTGGCTTGCGGATCGAAGCCGTCTCCGAGGCTATTTCAGTATGGGTATTTCTTCCCTGGGCATTATAGGCTTTTGCCTGTTGATCGGCTCCACCAACCCCAAAATCCAGTACGCAGGGACATTCCTCGGCGCCATGGGTATCTACCCCTGTATTCCCAACACTCTCGCCTGGATCGCCAACAATACCGATGGCGTCTATAAGCGAGGTGTCGTCCTCGGAATAGTCGTCGGCTGGGGTAACCTCAACGGTATCGTGTCGTCCAACATTTACATCAAAACCGAGGCTCCGCATTTCTACACCGGTCATGGTGTCGTCCTGGCCGCGTTGACTGTAGCTCTGTTAGGTGGCACTATCGCAATGCACATGCTCTTGAGAATTGAGAACCACAAGAGACGGTCTGGAGAGAGAGATAACATGCATGAGGGCAAGACTGCAGATCAGATCTGGGTTTGTGGCGATAAGAGACCCGATTTCATTTACACTTTGTAATGGACATTTATCATTTCAGAGTTGGGAAGATGATGATAGGAGTGCAGATGGCCGGAAATTGCCTCTTAGCCCTCTGAGCCGGGCTAAATGGGCTAAATGGATTGTTACATTTGGTGACAAAAAGATAGGATGCCAATAGCTCGCGGGCACTCGCCATAGAAATTATCAACATACTTACGTTAAACCTGTGTCTTATTTATAAGCTAGGCTTACTATTTCCATCACCTTTCTCTTTGACGATGGCACTCATCAAGATCGTACCACTGCTTTATTATAACACATTGAACATACCCTAAATGAAGCAAACACTTATCCGCTATGGGCTATGGCTTCGATGCTACACGCAGTAGTGGCGTTCAGCACCGTCGATGGAGACTCATGCCTCCCCTTCTGCTCTTCCTCTTCCTCTTCTCGAGGTCCCGTTTCTAGCCCTTGTCCAGCTACAAGCGATCAGAACCTCTTGAATTTACATACCGCATTCTACTCCATTATTGACTGAGTATGCCTGCTAGGCAGTTCTCAACGTGAAAGGCTACTCATCCACGCCGCTGGAGAAGAGGTTTGGGATCCACAGCCCACGTTAAATAGCCGAACGGTCCCGACGACTACCAATGCGATCATCAACAGGAGTAATACCTAACATTCCCCAAAGAATGTCCATTGAAGTTAAAGAGGTCCAAGTCTCCCACCCAACAAGCTTACGAAAACAAACGGCCCAGAAAATTAAAGGTGATTTAAGAATGCCAAAGTGCCCACCAATTGCGGCAACGAGCCCGCGGCTCAGCCATTGCTGACTTCCTCGTTCCGACTTCGACATAGCCAATACGAGGTAAGTAAACGACGAGCCGGTGCATGCCATCCAGCGCGGAGCGTGGCTAAATTTGCCATAAATGAGAAATTGGTAATCTATGAAAAAAAATTTAACCTTTCTAGTCTGTCACCCGAGTCCTGCGAAGTTCTTTGTGGCCGCCATGGTCGATTAATCAGAAGTCTCCGGCCAGGGGATGGACCGTGGATGGGAAGTCTCCGACATCTGTTTGCGGTGGAGCCTAGCTAGTTAGGCTTTGCAGGTATATATATATATATATATATATATATATTGCACCTCTATTATGGCCGTGCATGATGAGAGTCGCGATTCTTACGCATCGACCTAGAGACCGGTAACCTGTCTCGCAGACAAGTATCGGCAGCGAAACTTGAAAAGAGGAAGGGAAAAGGAACGAACACTGTTTGTTCAATACCAACCACAATGCAGGGCCAGCCAAAGCCGAAACTCAAACTCTATGTCTTCCACGGCGGGCCCGCGCCGCGCCGCACGGTGATCTATCTGGCAGAGCGCGACTTTGACGCTGCTCAGAATCCCATCGAGATAATTCCATGCACGATCTCCGCGCCCGGCGCACCAGCAGAAACACCGGGAAAGCCCCCGGGATCGGTACCGGTGCTGCACGACGAGTCGACGGGGTTCGTGCTGCGCGAGTCACTGGCCATCATCGAATACCTCGAAGACATGGCTGACGAACAAGGGTTGCCGACGATGCGGGGAGCGACGGCCCAGGCGCGCGCGAAGACGAGGCAGATGCTGGGCCTCATCGATGCGGTCACGACGGACGCCGAGTATGCGCCCGTGTTCGGGTGTAAGCTGTTCGCGCCTGTTGTGGGCGGCGCGGAGGGCCAGTCACCCGCCGCGGTGAGGTGGTTGTTGGGTCGCATCCATCAGAATCTCGGCAGAATTGTTGAGTACGCTGGGGATAGGACGCCGTGGTTAGTGGATTTCGAGGGAGAAGCAGCGCAGGAGGGACAGGAAGCGAGTGTGACGGTCGCGGACTGTGCTTTATTCGCGGTGCTGCAGTACGCGAGACACATGTTTGGCTGGGACCTGACGGAGCGGCATCCCCGGTTGCAGCGGTTCTACGATGCGTTTGAAGGTCGAAAGAGTGCTGTCGTGCCAGGGGGGACTTGGCCGGCGGAGCTCACGGACTTGACGAAGGATTGGATTGATTATTGAGAAGGAACAGTTGATCATGAGTTGATATCTTTATCTCTGAGTACTGCTGTCGTGGTGGCACATATATGAGATATCCTCCGTATAAATGAGTTAGGATCACCTCGCTCTCCTTCGCCATAACGCCCTAGACAGCCCAGAGTTATTACCATTTGAAAATTCATGTCACATTCTGCCCCTACCATTCAACTGACAACTGTCCACGGTTTAGCCGAGCCACGCCGGAGGCCAGATCAGTAGCCCGTTCTTTTCCAATTCCATCTCCTGTAGCTCCGACTAATCGAGCCGAACAACTTTCTTGAATACTTCGTAACAATCATCACTGGATAGAGACTGAGAGGTTTGTGGGTTATTGGATTTCCTCCTGAATTGCAACTCCGCCTGCTTGTAGTCGTCCGAGAGGAAGTGGGCATGCGTCTCGGACCAACGCGCATGTTTGGGGATGAGTACGGAGAGTGCTTCAGCATCCTCTGGAGTTGGATCGTCTGGGTTATAGACGAATCCTGCACCCTCTTCCTCTAACATCAGCTTTTCGCGCAACACTACACTAATCAATTTGCTATCCCAGTGACCTTCCCGACCTGCTCTTTCCAACACTTGAAGTGCTCTGCGTCGAAGCCCCGGGTGGCGGCACAGGCAACCAGCAGTATATAGGGGCTCGATCACACGAGAATCAAGGCTGATGGCCGGTAGTCTTGGGGCGAGGTCTTCGCACAGCGACACCAAGGAGGAGAATTCGTGCAATAGCGGGTCGAATACCATGTCGTCGTGCCGCACTAGGCTGATACGTACGACAATGCTGAGGTAGAGATGACTTATTCGTAACGAGAGCCATCGCTCGTCCCCGAGAGGAGTGGGCGATGCACGTGGGATGGTGCGGAATGGACTGTTATCGAACGCGGATTTCCACTGCCTCAGGGCGGCTAGGAGCTTGCCTTGCCACATCACCAATGACGACTGTTCGGCGGATTGTTCAGACCCCTTGCGAGCGATAGCAGCCGCCAGTCGGCACGATTCGTTGAAAAGCAATAGCATCATTCGCCATGCATCATCGAAAGTGTTGAAGGAGGGCGGTATACGTGGTAAATCCGTGAGGTGAGCATCGATATTGTCGACGAGCTTGAATTGAAGTTCGCTCTCAAAGTAGACCGATTGGAGATCCATCAGAGCGAAGGAGTATGAGATTTCGTCGAGGGTGGTGAGCGCCTGTTGGGGCAGTAATAATTTAATCATCGTCTGATCAACAGGTGCTGCGCCGTGGAGTTTCTTCAGAATCTGACGGCCATGATTCAGATGGACTAAAGCTTCGCGATATCGGCCTTCGATGATGTCGAAAGTCAGTAGGATGAGGCAGACGATGAGTACAATGTGTGTATCTTCAAGGCTGGCCGAAGCAATTCGGTTCTGGAGGAAGTGAATGGCTTTGCCATAATGAGCCCACACCGGGATCATGAACGTGTTTCGGTCTCCGCTAGGAAGTACCGGTAAACCTTCCTGGTACACCCTGCAAACCCCAGAGAGCGCTAGCATAGCATGGAGTATGGATGGATCCGCGTGAGATGCAGATATCACCGTATGAGTCCAGAAACGAGTAAAATGATGAGTTGCCATGTTGTGCAAGGTGTACCGACGGCAGAAATCGTAAGATCGGTAATCAGGTTCTGAAAGCTCCGCGAGGGTCTTCAGTGTCCGGTAAAAGCACAAAGAATCGGCAGGCTTGATGTCTTTTTGCGACGATTCGTCGGAAGAGTCGTGTCTCTCAGGACTAGGACAGTATGCCGAGAAAGAGAAGAGATAGCCTTCACAAACATACTTTGAGCGTGCACAGCGAAGACATGTGGGCCGTGTTTCATCGCATTTGACTCTTCTGACTTTGCACGTTCGACAACCTGTTCTAACTGTACATCGCTCGTTAGTAATTCGACATCTTAACGGTTTGGTGCTTTCGGATACACACCCTTTTCATGCGATTTACGAGTCAACGCCATTCTGTTGATATATCTGCTTTCAATCCACCAACCAACGGAGACATTTATACGACAGGAGTTATCTGTCAGATGGTTAGGTGGATTGTGAGGAATTTAAAAGCATTACCACTACCTTTTTGAGACGGATCGTCAAATTGCCTCCGAGAGCAGGCCGTGAATTGTCCCTAGGGGCCGAGACGCCGGGACTGCGCTCATTGGGGGTAGCTTCCAAGCTAAATGTTGTTTCAACGATCTCCTTCCAGATGAAGGGTCTCGTTGTAGCCCTGTATGAATGTCAAATCAAGCCTCCAGGCCCAATTCATAGTCTTGGGATGATTAAGCAGAGGGAGGAGTTGCTCTCGAGGATAAATCAGGCATCAGGCGCCCGGCCCAAAAGGACACACCAACCTCGGTAAAGGCCCAATACAGTGAATGGCCCAGCAAGCATATCTCTGCTTGCCACTAGGATGGCAACTTCACCAGACGATCGAGGAGAGAAGAGTACGGCGTATCAGGAAGCATGAGACCACGGAAGGTGGGGGAGGAGTTGACCTGGTCCAGCCAATCAACTGAAGTCGGAGTTTCTTGGCTCTCGTAAATCTCGGGGTATTGATTGGCTAGCTCCGCAAGGCGTTGCGGAAACATTCTCATGTAGGCAGGGCTGAGAACCACGTGTGAAAGGCAGCAAGATAGAGGCAAACTAATTCCTCGTTCGCCCCACTGCGACTTAGATAAGCTGCTGACATACAGCATTGTTTTAACCTGTACGAGTCATATATTCCAAGGTTATGCTTGCTGCGGTGGTACCAATTCCGTGGCTTGTTGGAATGTGAAACCTTGGGATGTGAGAAAGTTAGGTCGCCCACGTGACAAGGCTGACACGTATGATTGAACTGGGCAGATGCAAGCGGGTTAATCAGATGAATTAATCAGACGAATTGTTTGCAATCTATGCCAGTTCTCAGGTGTGCCAATGCTTGCATAAGGGGTTTCTTGAATATTATCTGCCTTTGCACATTCATCTAGCATATCCAGGGCAAAGCAAATATCGAGCGAAAGCAACCTAAATCGGCCGGCATTGGTACCCTGCGAGCCCCGGGCCTTGATTTTGTCTAGTCGACGGCGATCCCGCGTACTCCGTCCCAAATCGCCTCTCGCACCTGCTGTACATCGACACCACGCTGGTGCAATATAGTCACCCAATCCTGAAAGACCAAGGAACCACTTTCCAAGAAGCATATATCGTGCGTCTGTTCTTCAAGGTATCGCTCCACGTCGGCTTTCGACACTGCATTATCGTACAACCACAGTATTTGGGCAGGTGTGAGCTTGAGGAATGCCTGCACTAAGTAGAAATTATCGATATCAGTTCCCCATCCTTTCATTTGCTTGAATCGGAGCTCCTGGACAGGTAATTTGGTATTTTCCGAGGGGATTGATGTATCGCGGGAACTATGGAAAAGGTCCGGGAACATGATACTTGGGTCAATCTGACGCGTAGAGTGATGCCATGGCTGAAACCCAACTCGTGTGTCTTCTGGATGGCGCGAGAACACATCACCATCAGTAGGACAAATCTCTGACGCAAGAAGTTGTTCGAGGGTGCCTCGAAAATCCTCAAAGTCTATAAGATCTTCTGTGGACCAACTCCGCAACAACTGAAGTCGCTCAGAGGAAGGGGTGTCTGAACGAAGATAGCGGTAAGTGGACGAGCAATGAAAAGCTTGTGAATAGATCCAAAACCGATAGACAGCTCGACGAAGTCTTCGAGCTTCATCCTTTCGGAGAAATCGGCGATCGACACTTTGATCGTCAACCCACTTGATGCTTGGATAGAGGGAAACGAAGCGTTGGCCAACCCGACCAATGTGAGCGATCTGAGTGAGAAGGGCGTACGACAACGGTGGGGTCCTTTTAATATGTAGTAGCTGGTTGTCATTGAATGTAAGAAGCTGAATGATGTCTTCCACGGGTCCCATGGTTTGATCCATGGCGTTGTAAAATAATATGACTTTTTGTGAACTTGGTAGTAAGGTATGGAAATATCGACAGGTGAGGGATAGATTAATAATGTCGGAGGCTGAGGTCAATGCCTCGAAAATGTGGACGAGTATCTCTGGAGCGAGATCTTGCATCGCCATTGCCTACCAAATGAGTCAGCATAAGCCTGCGCTTGGTGGAGATGAGTTGAGTTGAGCGTACAGTTAAGCCTTATCGCACACGGTCAACGGCTTCTTGGGATTTCGACTTTAATCGCAGCCAGTCGGCTACGAGATCTCAAGGGTCTTAACAAATCAAGACCCCGCCACGGGGGCTATATTGTAGTGAATGGTTTTCTGCATAGATAAACCCAGGGTCTGAGTCACGTTGCTGAGAGGGATCACCCGAAGAACGGGCGCCCATAATGTGATCCCCCATTCCCAGAGAAGGCGGGAAGGCGGCCATGACAATATGAGATAAGGAAAAGACAACAAAAGCGCAAGCACAGAGACAAGATTCGAAATCGCAGTTGTTTGTTTTCACCGCTACAGAGCGCGCGGGAGAAAAGAAGGCCAGTCCTGGACTTGGCAAATTTAGCCTCACACGTGATTCAGCCTTGCACCTCCTTGGATAGCTTGGGGGCGGGAAGGAAAGTATGACATGATGTATCGTGCGCTGTGCACATTTCTGCAGTTTTGTGTACATGCAGCATAGACTGGTACGATTTGATCTAACGATTGAGAAGATTTTGGTGCATACTCATAGCTTGAGGTTTTCTCTTTTGATAGGTATGTACGGCTGGTCATCCACCAGCTGCCCGCTACTATGACCTTCGAGTCCTCGTATCGGAGTTCTACAGAAGACAGAATTCTGCCAGCGTACTCCGTACTTGGTTTGTTATCTCCCTTGGCAGCATGGGGAGATAGAGTCTCGCCATCGCCAATTTTGGATTGGAATAGGGCTAGCGCGTGAGCTGATGGAAAAATCAATCTCGTGCGGTTGGTACATTTTGCTCTGCACCCAGGTGTAAAGAGCAGGCGCAACAGGAAGTGGTGGCAATATTGGCCAATGAGAACGCGAAGATGAAATGACTGGTTTCCTCAAGTGCCACTAGGCATCAATCCCGCTCAATGATGGACTTCCAGTGGCTCAGAGTTTCCAGTCCGAACACTGGCCACATCTCAGTGCCAGACAAGTTCGAAGAGCTTTGCGCCTTAGGCCTGGAGGTTCGTCCGTGCTATACTGTTCACCATCTCATAGCGTGTGTATCATCATCTGCCCAAACCCCAACTCCTTCGAGCTAGAATGTGCATGTGAGCGGCTGAGAGTGGGGCCGTTTAAGACCCAAATATACATTTCTGTCATATCAGCCAAACAGAGTATTGTTTCCAAGAGCAGAAGCCTTCCTTTTCGCTCCGGTATTCAACCCCAGTGATTTTCGCTTGACGGCAAGGCCTTCTGCTTCGCCTCTTCGACTTGCATACTTCTGGGCATGGCGAAGTCTTGTTTCCCGACGTAGCTGGTTAGGGCTGACGAATTGTTTGTTCTCGAAGATCACCGGCCCGCCAAAGCTCCCCTCAAGAATGACTACCGGGGTCAGGACAAAGCGAGGGCCAATTTCGACAAGGGAAACATCTGCTCCCTTGACATTTTCGTCATTGGTCTTGTCGGGCTCCGATTCTCGGATTTCGTACACGCGGATCCAGATCTTTCCGTCCAGCCCGTACACACCAATAACACGATCGATGAATGGCTTCATGCCTCGCACTCCTTTTGACGGAACACAGAAGACGCCGCGCAACATCTCTCGAATGAGGGAGAGATGCTCTTGTCCTGCCAGTCCTTCGTCAAAGCTCTTGTCAAAGACTACGATTCCTCTTCCACCCTTTAAGCAGTTTCCTCCGAATCCCAACTCGGCCATGGTATGGACATTTGTGACGCTGAATTTGATGGTGGGGCCGTTTGGTGGCTGTGCGAGCCAGAGGTACAGGTCCTGGCCGTGCTTGCGAGCCTCCAAGAAGAAGATGTAGTTGCAAGAATGCAGATCGGCAAGTCCGTTGAGCGCAGAGTTGTAGTTGTTGTTTGATTTTGTGTCGAGCTTGGTGTCCTTGTAGGTGTGGGGGAGGAGAGCGTGGAGGTCAGTTAGTAGGTGACGATGTCTGGACACTCATCAGCTAAGCATATACAGGTGATAATTGATCCATCCTACCTGTACGATACCCCGCGAGAAGTTAACATCAATACCCGGTTTCTGAGCTCTAGTGGTAGGTCGGCCAAGGGCCCCTTCTGCGTTGGCTTCTGCTCTCCATCGGACAGATCTGACGAGTCTGCGCGAACGGTAGTACTACTGTCATCAGAATCATTTGGGTCAGCCGCACGCATAGCCGACTTGTATGCGGACGCCATGGTGTTCAAAGGTGTGTGGCTAGCAGTGGGAGGCGGGAAATCTGAACTCAGGCGGGAACAAAAAATTTATGGGATATCGGCGATAAGATTGGCACGCCGGATTTAATCAGTCTTGGCAGCCAAAGAAGAGGAATAACTACGCGCAGCTCATGTGTGGCTTTTATAACCACTCATCTACCCTCTCACCGAACACTCACCCTTCATCAACAAGCGCTCCGGTTCATTATATCTTCGAGATCTTAGAACCAAAATCCTTTCAGAAAGATAGCCCGAGCTAATAGGCAGAGAGACCATCAACGCCAATCCCCTAGCTAGTGGATCGACCAACCTCAAACCGGCGGGGCCTTTGGCACCATCGACGAGTGTGAACAACGGTTATGGCCTTCTCCTTCTCTCAAGGGTTTGCCGTTGTTGAACCCAGATCGGCAAAGGCTCGAGGAAATGCAACAGTCTCTTGTATCCAACACGGCATTGAGCTCAGGAATATACGCCACCCGCTGAAAGAGCTTGAGCGTAATGACTAAAGGGAGACTACCAGTGACCGCCAGCGCGCGCTCACTATCGTGGGCCAGGCAGACTGTTCCTGGTGTTGTAAGGTCGCCTTTAAGTTTGTAAGTAAGCATGATAATTCCGAGTCGGGCCTCGTCCTTACGGTAATATCAACAACTTATAAAAGATGCCCGTTGGCTACAAATCCTCCTATCTCCTTGGAGGTTTAAAGGCTTGGCTTGACCACTGCGAGGTAGAATCGTATTTAGTTACTCGGTTTCTCTGTCGGTGACCACGGATCATCGCTTATTGGAGACGCTTAGCGTCAGCGACGGTCCAAATCTAGAAGCATGTACGCGCAGGATATATCAACAACGAGGAAAGTATCTTCGTTTGGTATAAAGTCTCCCTAGAGCATTTTGTATCGTCAGTGCGACTGCATCTAATCCCGTTAAGACTTGACTCTTCACCCCAGGATAATCTCTTGCCATCCATCCTCCCCAAACGAAAACGCCGCCCTGAAGACCTTCCCCAACGCGACGCGCTGCCACACCGCACTCTTCGGGTGATACTTCACCAGTAGCACGTAAAACACATCCCATTCGGACTCGTGCCGCTCCTTGGGGATGTAGTACGTCCACACGGGACACTCCTCCTCGGAGAAGGTCTTGGCTTCCGCCAGAGCGATGAAGTCACATGCCGCCACGCCTGTGTGATCTTCCTGACCGGCGCATTCCTCCTCAATCCAGCTCTCATTGACGACAATCGAGCCGCACCAGTCACCTAGATCGTCCAAGATGTGGCACCTGCATAGCCCTGTGCCCTCCAATCGAGGACGAGTCTCAGCCCGGCAGACCTGCAAAGTCGTCTGCCAGGTCCAGAATTGAAGCTTGTTTTGGTACGATTGGTTCTTGTCGTCATTCCCACTATACCCGCCGGACGCTTTGAGCACGCGAAACGGATTCTCTGGGATCGTGCGAAAGAACTCGTTCTGTGACCGCATCCGGATCTCGTCCCAGAAGGCGCGGCCGAATATGTCGAATTCTTGGGTTGGCGTTTCTCGATAGTCCTGATTTACTTGATATCGGCGACGGCGCTGCTCCTGGGGACCTGACTGAGGACCCTCAAGGGGCAGAGGAAAGACGGGCCGGTGGCCTTTGCCGAGTTTGGCTTCAGTGAAGTTAGTTGAATCCTCCAGAGGAGGGTCTATGACATCGACAAACTCTTCCCCTGAGAGTGGGTCACTTGCGAGGGTAATGTCGTCAAAATGTGTTCGTCGACCCGGACGACGAGCCCCACGCTCCGTTGAAGATGAGGAGGATGACCTACTGCGTGCCCGATAGGGACGGCGGCTGTCCTCGCGCTCCCCTTGGGTGTATAGGTCTTCTGGATCAAGAGAAGGGTACAAAGACATTTTTCGATCGCCTGCCGTAGGACCACTAGCCGATCGAAAATGCCTTAGATCAGGAGCCAGCGTAGCGTGCCCCTGAGACATCCTGTGATGTTGCTTCAGGCGTTCAGCAAGGCGTTGGCCCTCATGGAAGGTCTTCTCATCTGAATATCTCTCTGGATAGAATGAGGACATTCTGCGAGGAGTTCTTTTCTGTTTGCCGTGCGGTTGTTGGGTACGGTTTGGTGGTCTGGGATGGTCAGTGGGCATCGCAACTGGGACGTAATTGGTGTGCTTCCCACGATAACCTCGCCAGCGTGCCTCTGAGCTTTGGTCGTCCTCAGCTCCGAGCTTGTCCCAAAGAGGCCTCAAATTGCCCTGGTCGTCTCGGATGTAGTAACAGATCCAGGTATGATTTACAAGCCATTCGTGAACATTGGCGAGGCAATCATTGAGCAGATCCGACTCATAGTCCACTTGGGCCCCAATCCAGCCACACCATGCCCAGGTAGGAAAATCGACCTCGAAAGCTTTATCACCCTCGTCCTTAACAACTCGAGGTTTAATTTTTCCTTTCGGCTGCCACAGCAAGGCGAGATCAAAATGAGAACTCGGCAGACCGAACACAAAGGGAGCCCGCATGACCTGTTGAATGAGGGTTGTGACCCCGTTGAACGCCGCCAGAATGTCCCGCGACTTGGTGAGCTGGCGAGAGGTATACATGGACACACAGTGGATGTAGAACCAGATCGCGCGGACTCTGAGCTCTTTCAACATTTGGAGAGGCGCGTGAATCGAGTCCAGTGACCAAGCCGTTCCACGGCCATGGGCATAAATATCTTGGGACATGCTGGCAGAACGGCACTGAAAGTACACTCTCTTCTCCGCAAATATCACGCACCGTCTCGACAACAGACGCTCCTGGAAAGTCCAAGCACGTTGGTTCCAGCGAGAGCCACGAATGGCAGTTTCAGGGGGCCTCGATATCATCAAAGTGACGCCGGGAGCGCAATTGCCTTGGATTTGGTTTGCTGAATCGGCATACATTGCCTCGAGGCCTGTGGATGAATCTTCGCCGTCCGCGGCGCAAATAGTCAGACTTGCGAAACCATAGATCATGTGCATTCTCCGTGCATTCAAGTTCCATGAGCGGAAGCTGTCCTGGACTATGCAGAGTGAGTCAATCCATATGAATCGCATCCCTAGACGAGGAACCAGGTCGATAGCTTCTTTAATAGCTTTCGGAAAGTTGGGATAGGCGCCCTGTAGACCTCCGTGGTTCTGATGCAGCAAAATATTCTCGCGAAGCGTCACATATGGCTGTGGTTTTCCAGCTTCTGGCTGACCCCAAACATAGCTAAGGGCCACGAAAGGCTCGTGTGTGAAGCTGTTTCCACGGCGTAAATGTGGCAGAACGCACAGCTGCATATTCACGACGTCCAGCACGCCAAAGTACGACTCCCCGAGCATCTTCTCGAACTCTTCGGTACCTTCATATTTGTCTTGACAGTGCTCATTATGATGATACCGGCACAAGTCGAGCCAGCTTTTGATCAACGCAGTCCTTCCTTTGTGAGGTTCGATGTTCCTTCCGAGAAAATGTACTTCTCTTCGCGACGATGCTTGGGCTTCAGAGTTGGGGCGCCAGTCTTGTTCGGGAGCCACAAACACGAGATAAGATCCAAATTGCTGCAGAGCAGGATGAGACCATTGCACCCGAAGCCTACGCGTGCGGTTCTTGATCAGTCCGGTTGTTGTGTCGAGGTACTCGCGGCCATCTATTTCCCAACTTAGTTCACAGTGGGCTAGCTCCAGCAGCCCCGGGCCGTGCTGCTTCAGAGCCTTATTGAGGTCGCGCTGCTCGACGGACCGCGCTAAGAGGTTGCAAAGCACACAGTGGCGCTGGCGGTGCTGTATGTCCCCAAGGCTTCCGAGCTTGAGTGGAGGCCCCCCGGATCGCATTACAGAATTCACAAGGCGGGGCGTGTTGGTGCCAGAGTCAGGCTTCATCGACTTGTTGGAATTGTACACGGATGTAGGAACATCGTCTGGGATGACGAATTTGTCAATGGATAGGCCGAGTTGATGGCAAAGCTTGCAGAGGCTGGTATTGTCCCCGTCACCCTGGTTGCTCGGCCGATGCTTCGCATCGCCGTCTGCATGAACGAAATTACCTGCTGGGGAGAGAGCGTGCGTAGCATTCAGCGCTAGATTCGAGCCCTGTGACTTGGACGGCACCATTGAGGCGTTGTCATCCATTTTGCTATTCCCTTCACCCCACCTCATACAGCGCAACTTGTCGGCGATGCGCGAGTTTCAAGCAGCCGATAGATTCGAAGCCTCAACCTCGGATGGAGCACACATAAATCCAAGTTGGACTTTGGTACCGCGATATGCAAGGGAAGAACATCCTTGCGGCTGATCGGCAGGCAGACATTGCCGCGAACGGCTTGCCTTTTTTTCATTTGGCACAGCGCGGCCTCGACTCAGCTGCTGCATTGAATGTAATGTGCTAAGTTCCTGATTTGCTGGTAGGATAGCTAGTCCGAGGCTTACAGTAGGTGGCCCTTGGGGAACGCTAGGGTGCATTTTGGCGGTGATGCTGCCGCTGGATGGTTGCCAAATATTTCACTCCCTAACCACAGACGTTGGTCGGAAATATTATATTTAGCCGTCAGTTAGTCTCGTCCGACCAAGCAGACTTTAGGTCTGCCTCCGACAGCTGGGCCACCCCGGAAAGTCGCATAGCACCCAACGGAGCAGACGAGCTGTTCGATATGAATACGTTCTTGCAGTTAGTAACTAAGTTTCTATGATTTCGAATCTGTCTGTTGAAAGACAGAGCCTCCCTCTGAAAGACAAACTTCTTGCTGAAAACTCCCCTCATTATTTCACCGAGTATTGCAACACTGGGAGCCTAATTGAAGTCCTATCCAATCTGCCACTTGCCTTGAAACCAATGAACGCCAAATGTAAAATGCATCTACAACTAGATTGAGTGAGACAGTTGTCTAATTAGGGTGAAATGTATTCTTCTTGTTTCTAGCTAGTGACTTTGGGAACTGCCCATGCCGGATGCCAACGATCCCGATCTCCAACTTGTGGAATATTTATTTTCATATCGCGAATTGCTTTGGATGCATCCTTGCTCTGAAGGCCCTTCATCAAAACGCTGATTGCAATACCTGTTCCAATGCAAGCCTTGATGGAGTTGCGCACTTCCTTAGTCCACTCTCTCGCAACGACTGGGGTTTCGTTCGGACCTTCTGCGCCACTGCTCATGCTGTCAGCAGCGCTATTGCCCGCAGGAACAGGTTGCGAATTCCAATTTTCTTTCAGAACCTCCTCCCATGCCCTCTTGGCTGCCTGATTGAGTCGTAAAGCTTGTTCGAGAATAGTGCTATCCGACAATTCTTGTAGAGAATACGCCTGCTGCGCAATATCTGGAGCTAACGGCTCTGGGATTGACAGATGCTGGAAAGGGCGCATTCTCAATTCGTATCTCAAATGATCTGACGAGTAGCTCGGTCTTGGCTGTACCAAATGACCGTGGCGTTGGACTACTACGAGCACTCTGTGCAAGGTTTTGGCTAGAGCCTCGGTGGCCTTCAACCAGGTGAAGTGCCTGTACAGCTGATGCAAAGTCTTTTGCATCTTCTCATGATGGCTCTTGCTTTTCTGTTGATCAACCGAAACGAAAAAGCTAATACGCTCCAAATGTGATAGGTGAGTGCTTGATAGATAAGATAGATACCAGTACATTCCAGAATACTCATGTGGTGCATAAACGGAAAGTTGGAAACCCATCTGTACGATGCCTCGAAGCTGCATCAACTTGTAATGGTACACCCAACTGCTGATGGAGAATGAAAACGTAGGCTCATCCGCTTCTGAATAAAGCTGAGGCTGTTCACCAAACGATGATTGCACAGCGCTATCGAGCTCCTCAGCTTCGGCTTGGATATTATCCCATTCAAGGGCTGCATGGCACAAGTTGCGGCGAACTCGACTTCGATTGAGGCAGAACGTTCGAAACAGGTTGAGGTAGGATTGGCCGAATCGATTGATGAAGTAGTCAAATTGAGCAAGAGCTTGGATTTGTTCCTCATTGAGACCTGGAGTGTTACCAAAACCTTCTGTCATGAGAACACTATTCGGTAACACCATCAGCTGTAGGTCTTGCGAGATGAAATGTCTCAGCGAAAATTGGCCTAGTATGTTGTTGTGTAGTGTTAGGAATGATTGGAGGAGGGCTCGGACATAGACGGATGGTTGCGGATCTTGCGCCATAAAGCTTTGATATGCCACTAGTAAGTCCACGCTACATGTGATTTTGAGCACTTCGAACGCTCGTGTAGAGTCCGTAATAAGTTGCTTGAAGAAAAGAAAAGCATCATTTTTCGGGGTTACGATCATCGGTCGCGGTGGCACACTGCTGGCCAGTCGGCGTTGCATTTTGAGTGTAAATGCCTCCCCAGGGGCTGCTTGCCCTAGGTCGCTGGTCTTTTCAACCGAATTTACCAGCGATATGATCTGCTCAATTGATATTGTGTTCGTTGGCGTTCCGACTGAGCAGTTCTGGAGCATACTCAGTAAGAAATATCGCACATCTAGCCGAGCTTTCAAAGCATCATATAGGGGCGGATTCAGCCCAAGCCCAAGAAGACAAGAACGTGCACTATCAAGGATGGACAGTATTTCTTGTGGAGGAATTCTGGACAGCAACGGACGGTTGAAAACCTGAGTTGCAAAATCTTCTTCCTAAATAATTGCAGTCAATACTTGTTGATTGGCATTGGAGGCCAGTGGTACCTCATAATAGTGCTGTCCTGAAACCATCACGAGAACGAGATCGCAGCATTTTATCAATGCTAAGCAAAACGGCTCTAGAATGGCTGTAAGGATGGAGGCGTCGGTCTGAGCCCCTGAACTGTTTCTAGAGAATTTGGCATCTGATAAGGATTTTGGTTCCGGCCAGAGCAACCGCTCTACGTGAACAGAAGTGAATAGAGTCTGGGAAAGCGGATATCCCTGGTGCCAAGCGACCTAGATATGGTCAGACAGACATTCGTCATTCCTTTCGAGAGCTGTACTTCACGGTACATCAGCTCATCCATGACCCATATGGCCACAGCGGCCGAGAGAGGAGTGGTGAAATCAAATTCTTCAAGATCCGAATCTGAATCAGGGCAGCCACTGTCCATCTTCGGATCACCAATCTATAGATTTCGTCAATAAAAGAGTCATCGTTCTTGGTTACTTAATACTGACCTCTAACGCACCAACCGCCTCGAATAAGGTGAAGGCCTCATCCTTGACAAGCCTTCCCGCGGACAACTCTGTGGCTGATTAATCGAGGAAGATTGAGGATATTTGAGAAACCTACTCGATGCCGCATCTTGAAAAATGCTGGTGATTTCATTGACCTGGATGTTTGGATAGAGTATACGGGGTTGAACCATGTCCTCGCCTCAAGTCCGACCGCAAAGCTGTAAGTCGTGTGACGGCAACTCCAAGGCACTGGCCTAATATCAATTTCCAAGCTTCAGCGAGGTACGAGTACTTTGATGAAGGGCCTGAAATTCAAGGACCTAGAGCATGTGGTGGTCATTGGCAGGCTGTGCGAACCAAGGAGTTTACAAGAAATTATGAGCATATCAAAAAAGTTGAAGGTTGAATGGTAGGGTGTGGGCCAGAACTTTGAGTTGTCATGTGCGCCTAACTAGCAGCCTTCCCCGACCGCGGAGCCAGCCTTTTGCAAAAAGGGCATTTTGGTAATGTTTTATTTACAATGCATGAATACAGGCAATGGTCCATCTATAGCTTCCCCTTCGGACGCTCATTGCGAGTCATTTATTTAGCTTCTTGTGATGCCAGCTCCGCTGCTGCTGCGGCGTTGGCCTCGCCCAAGTTCTTGTTCTCTCCTTGTTTGCCGTTCTGGTCGTCCGCGTCAGTCAAGTCCGCCATGCCTTGCAAGAATCACTCTGCTCACCGTCCATTTTGCGAATCTCAATTCCATCTCTCCTCGTCTCTCGGCTTGTAATCTGGGTCCCTCCTTTAGCGAGCGTCGGACCACTCGTGCTGCGATGGAAAGGTATCGGTTGTAGCTGTGAATGTCAGCGACTGGAAGGTTTCGGAGTAAAAGGCGAGAGCGTACGTAATTCCGGCAGCTTTCCAAGCGAATGCCATCTTTGCGGTAAAGAGGACAAGGATATGGGGAGTTGAGGAGTTGTTGTAATAGTCGTGGTGAAGCTCTTCTAAACTCCAAGCTTAGGACAAGATGCAGCTCCAAAAACTGCACCTGCGCCGAGCACCCCTAGCGCCAAGTCTGTAGCTGGGACGGAACAACTTTTCTGCGAAGAGAGCGCTTCGGGTATATTTGACGTGCCGTACTAGCATACTCAACCAGCCCGGCTTTACACTTCCGAAGGCCCAAAACCTTGTCCACGTTCGACAGGTTCGAAGTGGTACAAGGCCGTAGTAGCGGCAGAGTATTTCGTCTTATCAATCTTCTATTTCAGTGCCTCCAGTGTGTATACTGGTCTGGCGGATGCGACCCTGTCTTACTTTAAACATTGCGAGCAAAAGAAGGCTTTGCGATTTCTACAAGACATACTAACTAGTGGTCGAGCAATCCCCACCACTCAACTTCGTGAGTGGACACAACTCCCTCATTCACTACCAGACACCCGTCACATCTTGGGCTGTCTTTCACCTGCCATTAAATTCATCCCCCCATTCGCCCTCTCACTTCGAAGGTTCCCATTAATTAATTTAATTTGCAGGAATAGGGATAAGCTCCCAGCGTGGAGCATTGATGATGATTGCCATAAGCGAATATGACACGAGCCCAGCAATTGGTAAGGTAAAGACCCAGCCCGCGTAGATCCAGAGAATCATACGCCAATTGATCGCTCGGAGAGTTCCACTGCAAAGGCCTATTGAGTTGTTAGTCCTTTTCCATCCCGGAATAAGGTGGGAAACAAATGACTTACCGACTCCGACGGTGGCGCCAGTGATGCACTGTGTGGTTGATATAGGAAGGGCCAGACGTGTCGCAATGACCACAGTCAATGCGGCGCCTAGTTCCATAGAGAAACCACGGGATGGCGAGTGTAGAGTCAGTCTGTTTCCAAGTTGTCGCATCATATTATATCCATATGTCCAGAGACCGATCGTGATCGCGGCACCTAAGGAAAATAGTGAGCTATGCTTACTTGAAACTATCGTAGTACTGTGCGGTTGGCTTACCACCGTATGCCAAAATCCAAATTGGTACCTCGCTTCTCGAGCTAACATCATTTGTGCGCCAGATGCCGTAGATAGCAGAGAGAGGACCGACGGCGTTAGAGACATCGTTCGCACCATGTCCGAAGGATGCAACCGCAGCGGTCATGCTGGAATTGAAGAGGTCAGTCTCGATGCTCTAGGGACAACTGGGCCGTCATTGGATCGAACTCACACTTGCAGGAAGGAGTACAGATGCTCAGTCTTATTGTCGTAGTGGGGGACATGGACATGAATCTTCGAGAGATCCTTTGCGAGAATGCTGGCGGCGAAGCCTTTCGGCTTGACGGTGGCGGACTGTTCCTCAACAATGTCGCGGTTCACTCCACGGAAGAAGTAATAGTGAGCGCGTGCCGCGAAGCCCTTGCCAGACTTCCATGGGTGCTCAAAGGCTTTGCGTCTGGCCTTGTCTTCCATCGTCAAAGGAATGCCGCGCGGCTCGCCTCTCTCCTCAAGCGAGTTGGATGAAGCAGCGGAATCCGTGGAGGGGAGTTCAGCCTTGCCGTCCGTCTCCACTGACACAGGGGCGTCTCCCGCGGGCACGACAGCGCCTGGAGCACCATAGTTGTGGCCTCGGTAATAGTCCTGGATGACAGCTCCGGCAGCTCCTTCGGGGACTGGTGGAACATCGCCACGGAGCCAGAGCAAGGGTCTAAAATTCGCTGAAGTAAGTTGACGGTCCATATCTAGAGCTAACAGCAATGTTTTCAACACGATTTGAAGGAACTTCACCCGTGGTACCATGAAGAATAGGAGAAAACAACCATCGAGTGATCACAATCCGTTTCAATCTGAGAGATGGAGTTTATATAGGAAAAGGATCTTGCATACCCTTTGATGACTTCCCAGGATTTGAGAGTCCAATCCTCCAACACAAGGCGACGATAGAGGAAGGGCAGGAGGAAGATAGCATATAAGAGGACGACGCCAGCAGAGGTCCCGAGAATGGTTCCTACAGTAGGCCCGACACCCCAGTCATCCAAATCGAGAGAAGCCGCTAGATATGATGAGCTGATTTCTGAACCCAACGAAGTAATAGGTTGTCATACCTCCTTTCCAGACAATGGACATCGTCAGAACACCGGCAGTCACTGCAAAGTAGACTGGGACCATCCACAAGCCATTGTGCAATGGACGCTTTCGCTCAAGTACACAATATTTGGTGATCAAAAAGATGATGGCTGCGAAACCACCGGCGATCGCGGGAGCGATACCTGTTGTGAAGAATTTAGCAAAAGGGAGTCCAGGAAATCCAAATTGAGGTCATCAGGCTTACCCCAAGCGGCGAAGACCTGGGAGACTCCCTTCCAGGTCCAGTTGATACCGCTACCTCCCAGTGTGGCGAAACCTGTGCCAATGATACCACCAATGATTGAATGTGTAGTCTGATCAATAAGAATGTGAGTGCGCTGGCCAAGGGTACGGGAGGAGTGCAGTATGAGGGGCATAGTACCGAGACAGGAAGGCCAATCTATTGCATACATGGTTAGTAGATGTCTAAGACAAAGAGGCTTGGAATTGCTAACCTTTGTGGCGATGGTCAACCACCTGGAGGAGAAGAATGCAGTCAATTTCGCGTGTCTATCAAAAGAAATCCCAGGAGAATTTTCTTACAAAGAACTTCCGACCAAGGCGCACAACATCCCTAGCATGAGAACCGATGGGTTCTCCTCGAAATCGGCAACCTTGATGATTCCACTCTTGATGGTACCAGAAACACGAGCACCAGCAAGTACGGCACCGCCAAATTCGCACACCGTTGCGATGGCCATGGCTTGCATCATGGTCAGGGACCGGGAGGAGACGGACGTAGCAAAGGAGTTGGCAACATCATTGGCACCGATATTCCAGGCATCGAGAAAGGAGAATATCATGCCAAAGGCAAAAATGTAGTCAAACTGTGGTAAGGCCACCATCTTGACGACTGTGTATGCGTTCGTCTTACAACTTGAAATGTGCCCAAAAGAGTTATCTCATGAATATTCCCTTCTCAGTATTTTCCCAAGAACTCGTGTCTGCTGTTATATATCTCTTCCCTTCTCCGGCCCCCCCACTGCGCAACTGCGGGAAGCATCATGCAATTTTTCTCAAGTCACATCGTGGTGAGAGATAAACGACATAGTTCCACTGAACCAAAGAGTCCAAGAGATCCAAGCCTTGCCAATATGACCCCTCAGCCTTGGGAGGTTGTAGTTTGGCAGACCTTGGAACATCAGAGGGCAGTCGCCTAGATAAAGTATCCACGGACTCATGGTAGCCAAGGCGGTATCGAGCAACACGTGGGCGACTGAAAGCTCCTTAATAGCTGGGTATACCGATGCCAATAGGTGGTGGTTGCGGACCCTGTTCGACCATTACCTTGGCCGTGACTCGGCAGAGTATGTGATCTCTGTTCAGGCAATTGATATATTTAAGAGTCAGCGTGCAACGAATAATTATATCGGCAATGAGGGCGTGGGAAGAATGCCGTAGTTGATTGGATGGAATGTGGGGATCCACCGCGGTTGGAACCAATTGGCCAAGAGGAATGGGCCCTCTTATACTGGGAGAGAGGGGTGAGACGATGTTAGTTATTGGACTTTGGATTCGTATAAGCTCAGGAAAAGGAAAGATACAAGAAGGAACAAGATGTGCAAGGATCCTTTTTGGACATGGATCTCGGTGGTCACTTCAATCCCATTCTCGTATCGAACAGATCATCGACTGACTTGGCTGGGCTATTGTTCCTGTGATTCTTGTGATATTGAACAAAACGGAATCAGAAGCGATTGGATTACCACCTTCATTCGACGATTAGCCAGCTATGTTAGGTAATGAACAGTAGTAAAGGGCACTTCAGAGAGCTCGTCCAGATCCTATCAGTATTTGGTTCTTCTCCCGAGAATTCTCGCTACAGTCTTGGTATGCCGAGATAGTAGACTCGTCAGTGTTTCCGTCCAACATAGGAACGAAGCGCCGTATGGCAGTCACAAGCGATGTGACTCCTTAATAAGAGCGTACTCCGTAATGTAAGTTTCGGATTTCGGTACCGAGTAAGGTTGCCAACTCAGGATTAGAGGGCTCGCGAGTGTCCACGTCTGGGCATTCTCGATTGAAGCCATGTGAGAACTTCAAAGAAGTGATTGGACCGGAGTCTATCCCTAAAGGAGTCGACTAGGGATGTCCGCATCTCCATGAACCCGCCGGTATGGTGCGTGACGCTGGAATGCCCAATAGGAACATGTTTATGTATGAGACACGGAGGTTTGTGAATTGCTTTTGAGAATCCGAGTACTTCGTAGTGGTCAGAGTGGTCAGAATCGAAGTCACAGCCGTGGAACATGCAAAGGACAGTTACTCGTAAGTTCGATTTGCTGAAGTTATCATTTTGGGACATCATATGGTCCTCCAAAACCATCATTAGATGTAATGTTTGAATCTGGCTTGCGGTGTTGGCAACGGCCTCGACGTATGTACATAAGATCAAAGACGATGCAGGTTAGAGGTCACGTAGTATCGAAACGGCATCATCAATGCGGCCGATCTCCGTTATGAACCAAGCCTCTCTCTGTCGCCACTGACTCAAGACTTTTAGTTCTGCTGCGGAGAGGATATCCTCTTCGAGGCCTTGGACATCCGTCCGTTCAATCTTGGTAAGGGTGGTGGCAAGGCGAGTTCGTTCGACCTCCAAGCGTTGAAACAATCTCGACATAGATTTGTAGAGCTTGTTTAGGTACATTTTCTGTACCCTTTCGGCATCGTAGAACCAGAGATATATTGTACGGTTTGGCTGTCGTTGTGGCTCTCTGGGAACTTCCTGCAATTCCAAGAGCCCTGCCGATTGCAATGAAGCTAGACTCTGTCGAAGTTCCTTGGCATTGAGTAGCCCAATCTCTTGAAGATTCTTCTCGTCCAATTTCCCCTTTTCACTCAGCATCCGGACGATTCTCAGTTTCGGGTCATCAGTGCGTATGCCCTCCGCCACAAGTCGCATAAGCTCTTGGTCGCGGAGAAAGAGGCTCAGCTTTCTTTTGTGCACGTACCATTCATCCAAGATGGAGTTATATTCGAAGAAGGAGAAGGCACCTTCCGCCAAGATTTCAAGATGACGAATAACATCTGCCCGGTCGTGCACGCCATTGCCATTCGAGGGGTGGAAACCATTGCCAAGTCGATCTGATGTCCATCCATTTGTGCTTGGCATGGTATTTCGAAGGGGCTCGTCGTCCGCATGCACATCGTCTAATATTTGGTCGATGTCTAACTTTTGTGGAGTTTCTGGGAGGTCATTCGGCATGGGAGTATTGAGTGAGTGGAGGTGCACATCGATTTGCTTTGCTGCAGCTTTCGCAACTTGCGCGGTTGGCCGCCCAAACATTCGTCCTGCTGCCCTTGCTAGTGATTGATTACGCAAGATAAATGTCAAGTTGGAATAGTTGACACTAAGGAGAGTCTGGGGAAAGTATAATCAGAATGAATCTTTATGATCTTATTGAAATGGAAAACATACCTGTCGGTCAAATGCTGGCTCGTCAGCTGCAAGCTCAAGCAAGATCACATCCGCCGAGGTAATATCGTCCAAACGTTGTGCGAGTTGCTGCCGAACCCTCTCATCCAGATCCAACTGCGCTTTCTTACTCTTTGCTGTAGTGCCGCTGCCCTCGAAGGCATTTAGATGACGTTCGATCTCCTTTGCGGCATCAAATGGCGACTGAAAGTGTGCATCTCTCAGTTTGGTAATATACCTGTTGTCGATGAGATGTACCAAGCCCGCTCGGAAGGAGGAGGCGTCCATAGATTCAGGATTCGAGGATCCTGTATTGTTTTGATGGCCATTTACTTGTCCTGAATGATCGTTCTGTTCCTCCATGTTGCCATCCCCAACCACTTGGGCCTCCAGTTCCTGCACTGTTGCATAACCCAAGAGAGTTAGCTCTCTCAAGATTGCCTCAGCTGAAGGGCCTCCCGTTTCCCGGGCGAGTTGAATGATGCGGCCTGACCTCAACAGCGGATAAACATTCTTTTGGTTTGCTTGATAAGTTGACAAACCCTCGCTGCTAGTATGGTGATAGACCAATCGAAGTTGGATCAAAGCTGCCAATGCGGATTTCACTTGGCGTAAAGGTAGTCGACATTTCTGGGCAATCTGGGGAGCTGGAAGACGGCCTCTTTGACAGAGGATCTCGAAGATTCGCTATTTCGATGTTAGAGCCTACCACGGAGCTGGATGATACCAACACTAACGGCAAGGAATGAGCCATGGACATCTTTAACAATATGGCAGCATAGCTGGGAGTAGTCCTGTGATACATAGTCAGGGCCGAGTTAAAGGAACTTTTCAGCTTGAGTTAGTATGGTACCTCCATCAGGGCGAGTCTCACGTGATCAACCAAATGACCAACGGTATTCACAGATGGCTCAGAGGAGTAATGAGAAGCGTAGCGGATTCGGTCAGACGCTACAAGTAAAGCATTCAGCGTTCAGACTCCATAAATAGAAGACTTGAGAGGTACGGTGGTCAAATTGTCGGTAGAAGTCGAGTTCATTTGCAGTTGGTGGTTGTAGTCTCGTAGATTTTGCGGAGATACAGAAAAAAGTCAAGGAACTTGAACGGCGGCACCAGGGCAGGGTAGGTCTTGGCACGCTAGTGGATTCGTCCAATGCCTGACCTCCCAAAGCTCATCAAGAGCTCCTGGCATGGTCTTTGAAAGCACGTCGACCATCTTGCCCACCATATTCACTGCTTCGCCATGGCATCACCAGCTTCGCTCGGCTCAAGGGCCCTACGAGCTAGCCACCGAATCCCTCGATCCTCCTTCCAGACCAGAGGACTTGCCGCAGCCGCCTCTGGAAGCTTTCAATATGAGACTGGGGATGCCTCTGGCCTCAAATATGCCAGCAGAGACCTACCCGGAGCCACAACAACCCTAGCTATCGTTGCCAAAGCTGGAACAAGATATCAGCCCTTGCCCGGCTATTCCGATGCCCTCGAGAAATTTGCGTTCAAGGTGGGTGTTTGTGTATTGGAGAACGATCTCAGATTTTGAGCTGACCTTCTGGCAGTCAACAACCAAACGATCGGCCCTGCGGATTACTAGAGAAGCCGAACTTCTCGGTGGCGAGCTTTCAGCATATCATTCCCGTGAAAATCTTGTGCTGAGGGCTAAGTTCCTGCGCGAGGATCTACCATATTTCACCGAGCTTTTGGGAGAAGTTATCACTAAATCAAGATTTGCAAGTACGTATTCACAACAGGAAGAGAGCAGAACACAACTGTTGCTGACAGATGATAGCACACGAACTGAATGAAGAGGTTATCCGCGTCATAAAACTCGCCCAGCAAGCCTCGCTCGCCAACCCGCTCTCCCAAGCCTTGAACTCTGCTCACTCCGTCGCTTTCCATCGCGGCCTAGGAGAACCTTTGACCTCCACATCCTCTACTCCTCTGAAATACCTCGATGCCGACGGAGCCGCAGCGTTCAGCACAGCTGCCTACGCGAAGTCCAATATCGCCGTCATCGCGAATGGAGCAAGCTCCTCGGAGTTCTCGAAATGGGTGAAGGAATTCTTCGGCGACGTGAAAGAGTCCCCGCAGAAGCTCTCCAGCCCTGCCTCGAAATACTACGGCGGCGAGGAGAGAATCGCGCACGCTGCTGGGAATGTGATGGTCCTGGCCTTCCCCGGCTCTAGCTCCTTCACATCCGGTTCCGCCTACAAGCCTGAGATCTCGGTCCTCGCTGCCCTTCTCGGTGGCCAAACCAGCGTCAAATGGTCCCCGGGATTCTCGCTACTGAGCAAAGCAGCTTCAGAGTTCCAGCACGCCCACGTCTCCACCCAGCACGCCACCTACTCTGACGCAGGACTCTTGTACGTGACAATCACCGGAAACGCTTCCCACGTCGGAAAGGCCAGCAAGAATGTGGTCGACGCCATCAAGAAGGTCGCAGCCGGCGAGGTCGCCGAGGAAGATATTAAAAAGGCAATTGCCCTGGCGAAATTCCAGGCCCTCGAGGCCGGACAGCAGATCGACACCGGCATCGAGGCCACCGGCTCCGGCTTGATCACCAGCGGCAAGGCATTCCAGGTCGAGGAAGTCGCGACTGCGATCGAGAAGGTGTCTTCAGAAAAAGTCAAGGCTGTAAGTTCTCCCTCTCCCTTTGTCCCTGCTGAATTACTCGTGTATGCCTCAGATACTGACTTTTATCTCAACCAGGCCGCCAAATCACTGTTGGAGTCCAAGGCTTCGGTGTCGACAGTGGGAGACCTGTTCGTACTACCCTGGGCAGAAGACATTGGATTAAAGGTATAAGCGTTTGACATTTTTATTATTATTTTGTGTTGAAGACGGAGGCACAGAGTGCGGGTCGACGGCTGGCGAGCGTTGCCAGTGGTGGTGGTGGTGGTGTAAAACTTTGAAACTTGTACATAAAACAGGGGCCAATACAGTTCAGAAGGAAGAAAGAAAGGGGAAAAAAATCGATCAATACCAATCAATCAATACCTTCCGCAATTCACTTTTGCCAAACTGCACACGTGCTATAGAAGGGAGAATGAGGGAAAGGGGAACACCGACGAGTAGTACAGTAGGAAATGAGGGAGGGGGGATAGAAGTGGGAATTCAGTTAATTCCGTTGCATTTTCATGTTCATTTGCATGTAGGTATGTATGTACGTACGCCTTGTGTGTACATATGTGCACATGCGTAGGGAGGATTTTCACATCCTAAGCACCAGCCATAACTAGTTGGTTGCCCTGCCCCATCGTGTATGGAGTTATGTGATCCGACAGGACAAGCAAGTTCTCTCTTATTGCGTGGGTATGTGGGTGAGGGGGGGATCTCCAAGTAGCAGCTAATCAAAATCACCTTTTCGTACTATCGTCCATCATCTGGGTATTGATCCGGAATATATTATTGTTCGTGGGCAAGCGCATTAATGTCGTTGTAGTCGTGCAAGAGGGGGTGGATTCTGTTGTGCTGTGCAGAGCTGTGCAGAGAGGTTATGTGTTATGATCAGCGTGGTGTAAGCTCTAACTAGTAGTCACAGCCAGGAAATAGTATTGATCAACAATCTACCATGTATAGGTGGTGGAGAGGTGAATGTCGTCGCGAGCATCACCATTCCACTCGTCGTCATCAGTAGGCTCGTCGTCAAGGAAGTCTTCTTCGTGGAACTGGTCCTGCGCGGGTCGCTGATCCGAGATGACAAGATTGACGACGCTGCATCTTGCATGTCGCACGGACGAAGTGGCCGAGTCACTGTCGTCTGTCGCCTCCCTTGATGCAGTCTTCGCGATGCGTGAACTCTGTCGCTGTGCAGGCTTTGCGGGTCGCTTCTCTGATCGTGCAGCCCAAGTGATGGGCACTGAAGTGTCGAGGAAGACACTTTCGAGGGTGGACAGCCATTTCTTGCGCAGTGTGGCGCGGTCTCTCCAACTTGCTCGTTTCAGGATCGACTTGATGCTTATGTACTTGAGGCACGGGAGGTTTTCTGAGGCGTCGACAAGTGAAGAGAGGAACATCTCGGCGTCATCGGCCTTAGGCTGACGCACATTCTCTATGGAGATGGTGACCAAGCTCTCTGGCCAGGTTGGTGGACCCTTGGGAAAGAGGGAATCCCACGTCGGGTCTCGACCAGCGTCGGCTCTATCTGGTGGATCTGCGTAGAGGAGATCAACTTCAAGAACTTGAAGACGAGGGCAGCTGGCTTTCAATGTAGTCATGAACTCAAGTGACATGGATTGGTTTCCGAACAATTTCAATGTCGTTAAGTTATGGCCCCGTGCGGCCAAGAATTGTCCCAACAACGCGGAAGTCAGGGCTGTACAATTCTGAAATTCAAGATACTTGAGCCCGTCGGGAATGCACCAGATGCCAGCAATGTCGATGAGGGTACAGGATTTTATGGTTAGACGTCGTAGATCAGTCGAAGCCTGCAATGCTGCTGAAAGCAAGCTTTGGGCTTTTGCAATTTCAACCTCGCTGGATTTCTTGGGAAGACTAAAATTGAGTATTGTCGCTTCTCGCAATCGATTAAAGGATGGTCGTGAGTGGGCTTGAACGACGGCTTCCAGAGCTTCTGTAGGGTTAGGAAAGCGGCCATTCCATTCGAAGGACTGGAGAAGAATGTTCTGTTGATCGAGCTTGTCGAAGAGCTGTTGTGGATATGACCAATTCGATCTAGAAGGTCCATTCTGACCCCAGGGTTGCGAGGAAAGGTCATCGTCGTTATGGTACAAACGAAGGCTCCGCAAAAGTGGTGTATTAGCGATGAGCAATTCCAAGTCGATACCACTCTTTCTCACAAGCAGATGCTGAACCTCAACCTCCAAGGACTTGATCTTAGCACGATGATCAGTAAATGGCTTACTCCGCCCTTGTCTGAGAAGGGCAATCAACCCATGACCACGAATGGCCGGGTACAATGGGGGGCTGTATAGAAGAGCAGCCATACATGCTTCGTGGAATGATTTGCACAGGGTTGAAGTAGCACACAACCAGTTGATTGAAGGAGTGGTGACTGAACGCGATTCGTAAAGAGGGGTTGAGGCGAAAATCATGATATTCAGGAGGACAGCGTAAGGGAGGTCTTGCCATGGAGGGATGCGACAATCCGTGACTGGTGACAATGTGAGTTTCGCATCTTGTAGTCTGGAGTCGATCTTGGAAGATTCAAGCTTTTGTCGTTTGTATGAAGTGAAGATGTTCGTAGTTCTTGGACGACGATGTGTCTTTTCTTTTCCAATTGGGGCTTGAGGTCGTAGCCGTGTACTGATATGTCCCCGAGAGGGTTGACTGGTGGATGGACGACTCAAAGGGACGGATGGAGTGGAAGAAAACTCAGCGGAATCACCAGAATTGTCAGAATCTTCATCGGACGACTCTCGATAGTTTCGGCGAGCACCGCGGGCAGGTCTTGAGGACTGGGTTCTCACATCGGAGAAGCTATCAGAGTCACTATCGTCGTTTTTGTACCGGATCCTCGGTTTTCGTTTGGGCCGGGATCGAGTTGAGGCAGCAAGCTGCATGACGGGCTGTGCTGGGAGAGCAGCAAGAAGGATGGGGGCGCTGTGGGGATGAGGCAGTGAGGGGCGCAATCGCACTGTGTGGATTATGTGAGGCTGAGGGGCCAGCCCAGATCAATGTATGCGTGCAAAGGGTTCAAGTTCGGTTGATGAGGGACTCGGAAAGAAATGAGGGCAAGGTGATCGGATGACAGAGTTGGAGTTGATGGCTTGCATAGAACTCGCAGTTAAGCTCGGATCTACCCGTGTCTAGTGTCTAGCGCCACCTTGCCGAGTCTCGAGTCCTATAAAAGAAACTCTGCCGAATGACATGTGATCTCGCCCACGTGCCTACACCCGCACGCGCCCGAGGCATAACCACAGTTACGGTGTTTGGTATTATGAGTAACTTGAATGATTGATGGTCCAAATGTCTCAAACCTCAGCCCTTGATTCTATTTTGCGTTGTCTAGATTGAAGCCCAATGACATTCAATTGACGCAGGTACCAGACATGTCGTGTGAGCGCCTTGAACCTCGTACAAATTTACGGAGTATGAGTAAAGTTGTGCGAACTGCAGGTACCAGTTCGTGCACTGCGAACGACCGAAGATGAAGATCATTGGCTGGAATAGCAAGGTGGTATCTAGTACGGAGTACATAATGGTACCTGGAAGAGTGGGACTCGAACAAAAGGCCCTTATGAGCCCAGGCACACATCAATCGTAAGGGCAGCCCGCCCCTGGGCCTTAACGGCCATTTTTAGAAGTCGTTTGAATGCACGAGGGTCTCGAAGCCTTAGCTGAGCCGCATACCGCTTCTGCGTGATTCTCTCTTTTAGAGGTCGGGCAATTAGTTTACGGCAGAAATTGTCAACAGGATGTCCTAGAAGGTTATATTTAAAGTACTAGTATGAGACGTGGCTACGTCAGTATGCTCTGGTTTGACTTAGGACTCGGATGAGACAACATTATGTCGGAGGTGTTTGGCTGTGGCCTGTCGCTGGAGAATACATACCTTACGAAGTTTCGAGTTATGCGCAAGGTTCAACCGCTGGGGCCCAAGTGGGTGTTGTCTGTTGATGATTGCCGACTTTTGTGCCAACGCAACAATGCCGCGACTGTGACCAGGATATCGAAAGGAAGATGGTTGGACACAGATAGTGAGAGAGAATCCGGAGATTCATACGAGTACTCTCGCGACGAGGTATTCTGTATGCTCCGTATAGCTTCTGCTCTGATGATTCAAAGCGCCAATTCATTTCCATACATGGTCCTAATGAACAATTGGAATAATGCCCCGGTCAGGCCATTGTAGATCATGAAACAAAATGGAACTCTGACGGAAGCGATGGCTGTAGTGGTGGGCGTTGAGGTTGGCGTGGTGGCTGGATGGGCGCCGTGGGCCGTGGCCCTTAGTCCTTGGCTGATTGTGGCTGTCAAGTTTCTGGTGTCGCAATCGACCACTGAAGGCCCAGGAAGGGATCTTGTCCTGCCAAGGTTTATGAGGTTGCTTCCACCTCCTCTGTACCAGGGTTCGGGGAAGGCCTTCTTAGCCCAAGCAGGAAGGCCGAGTGCCAGAAGGAAGACCAGAGGGAAGCCCAATTTCCGGCTAACCATGAGGAACCCATCATACCCCCGTCACAATCACCCCATCGAGTTGGATCTCAATCTCTCAATCTCTTCCTCGACCCGATGTGACTCGCGTGCTTCCCCAACGACCAAGGGGTGCTTGTTGATGTGATACGGAGTACGGAGTACACCTCATGGCAGTTGTAGCGAGTACTCGGTTGTGGTTGGAGAATTGGCATCGGACTCTGAAGCACGGAGTACGGAGTGCCTAAGTAGGCTTCGAGGTACATATTATCTGGACCTGAGGGACATGTCTGCATCGGTGATCGGATAACTCAATTCAACGGAAGTCCATGCTCCTGATCTGGAGCATCTGTCAGTGCCAAATTCAAATTCTGCGGATGTCCTGCTGGCAGTAGTACTCCGTAAAGAGCGCTGCTGAAAGGCCAATCTGCAAGGGCGACCGTACCTCGCACCTGCCCCCCAGCACCCACCTGGCACCTGGCCTTTGGGCTTCGACCACTCGGTACGAGTACCAACGACTCCGCCCGACGGCCCTTCACAGTTCCAAGGTGGATGGGATGCCAGGCTAACAAAGTCGCCCTGCCAACTTTTTGTTTCCTGCAGAGAGCCTAAGGAGTCTAGTTTGCAGCGCAGCCAATCCTGCATGACTACCGCCTACTATCCTGCTACTCCTCTACCACTCCTCTTGCGCAACGAAAGACACGCTCCTCCAAAAATACAACTCATCACTAACCACGCACCGTTGACCATTGACCATTGACCATTGATTCTCGACCCTCGACTATTCGAAGGCACCTTCACTTACACTTACACTTGCTCCTCCTGCTGCTCTGGCTTTTTGTTCGTCCTGCACCGATCGCATTGATCCCCAAACGCCATCTCACCAAACCAAAGCTCCTCATTTCTTCCTCCCAGTGCATGGTGTTTCACAACCGTTATCGCGCCCTCTCTCCTCGGTCACATCGCATCTGCCCTCGACCTCCTCCTTGCCCTCGCCGTTAACGGCACGGTCCTCTGATCACTCTACATCATGGGTTCTACACAGTTTGGCAACTTTCAAGTAAGCTTCCCGAAGCTTGAACTTCCACCAACCCGTGTAACACCCCAGCTAACTTCGCCTCTAGGACTTCTGTCGAGATTCCACCCTACCTATCTGCAATGTACGCTTGCTCCCTGTCCACTATCTCGCCTTCGCCCGCTCCTAACTTGCTGTAGATTCTGACAAGAAATAATCAACCGCCTGGGATAGAATATGTCACACCGGATGCTGGGTGCGTTTTAACCGGCATATCACTCAGCAACAACAGGAACCTCGCCAATCTGGGTTCCATATTACTCTGCGCCATCGCAATCCTCGTCACCCTCTTCCTCCTCTGGCGAGCTGACCGTAAGGCCGCCGCCGTAGGCCGTCGCGAAATGCAACTGTTCCTAATTGGCTTCATCATCATTGAAATATGCGAAATCTTCACAGTTGGAGGCTTCCCTCTCGACAGCAATGTCAGGAAAGGCTTCACGGCCGTTCATTTAGCAACAATCACCGCCACATCATGGATTCTCCTGATGAATGCCTTTGTGGGATATCAATTACTCGATGATGGCACCCCCCTGTCCATAGCCTTGATTGGAGGCACAGCAGCAGCCCTGTTCATCGGCACTGGATATATCGCCCTCGACACCGCATTCGACTGGACTGGCTATTGGCAGGATACTTCCTATGGCCCTCAGCATCGCAATGTCGCGCTATACGTACTATACCAGCTAGGACCTCTGGTATTCTTCTTTCTATTCTTCGTCCTCGAATCTATCCTTGTCCTCAGGGTCCTTGGCGAAAGGAAACCTATGGTCTATCTCGCTGCTGCGGCGCTTTTGTTTGCCATAGGTCAAATCTTCCAATATGTCATATCCGTGCATCTCTGTAATGCAGCCAACGGCAAAATAAATGGCGCCCTTTTTGAGACGTTATTCACTCTTCTGAGTGTGGTTGCAATCTTTGTCTTTTGGTCATCTATCACCGAAGACGACTGGCCGATACAATGAGGGTTGAGAAGATCAACAAAATGGGGTACTTTGATCAAGGCTGGCAGGGTCATGTTACCATCAACAACCCGCCGGCCTTTTGATATGTACACTAATTCACTGCGCTCTTGGCCATTTGCAGGATTACATTAATGTCTCAGGAAGGCAATACATGCAGAGATGATTGGCGAAGTGGACAGCTTTTTGCTATCGAACATGTGTGGTACTTGAACCTGGGAAAAAAAAGTGCTCTGGGCGCAGGCTTGACGACTTGACGCAGCGTTTGGCGTTTTGAGATGTCTATTCCATGTCCGAATTATCGAGGAGGTTTGCCATTGTATGGATCCAATATCCACTTCATCGTCCATGGAGGTACGAAGGGCGATTGACAACTTTATTTGGTCTGCCGTTGCTGTAATCTGGCATCACTTAACACGGCAGCCCTAACCTAGTAGATTAGAATATATTAAATAGTACAAATTTGACCGGCTTTGGTGGATCCCAATTCCAACTTTAAGATCCCTAACGTGGGCATATTGATGTGGCATACGATTCGGTATCAAGAAAAAGTAAATTAGTCTGAGCAAAATCGTGAATATTGGAATGCTGATGATCTATGGGGTGTCGTTCATATAACTAGCTTGACCCCAACGCAAGGTAGGGTCCACTCGGACCGACCAAACAATTGTCGTAGCCAGTGTGCTCCAATTCCAGCGTCGACTGGGGATGACATATTTGAGGCAGCAGTGGTGGCCAGTCTTCTCCGTGCCTCATCGACCACCTCAGCTGCGGAGTCCTTCATTGCGCCCACCAGCCCTGACACCGTCGTGGAAGTGACGTTCAGTAAAAAGTCCCCCATCTCCGATGAGCTCCCGTTCACAGACTGTGGTGCTCCTGTGCTATTCGCCAATCCCGAGTTCAAGTTCATGGTATAGAGCCGCGGGATGAACGATGACGCTATAGAATCCGTTTCGTTTCCATACGAACTCAAGTCAATGAAGCATCGATCCGACCAGCGGCACGAACTCGTAAAGAGGATGATCAAGATCGGGGAGCAGTAATTGCAGGGTTTGGTATGCACGGTGATGAGTGCTAGGAGGATAATCAAATGTACTGGAGAGAGGGACAGCGGGGGTGGGAGGAGAAGTAGTGGTAGGTAACTACGTAAAGGGCCTTGTTAGCGGCTTGAAAGGTGGTACATCCGGAGGACATGGGACTGCGAAGTGAAGTTGGGCAGAGATGGATGGACTTACTACCGCAAGCAATACATCATTGCTTGAGCGGAAGTTTCTGTGTGAGACTGATAGAAATCGCCAATCGGATGAAGCAGTCGAGGGACTTCATACAAGTGGGAGGGGGATGCAAGGTGGGATATTTCTCGTATAGTTTCGCGGATAGTCAAGGATGGTGATATTTATGTATGTCGTGCCAGTGGCGGAGGGAGACAAGGCTGCCTGAAGAACAATGCCATTACGCGCCAATTCGGAAGACTTTCTCTTTTCTAGCGAGCCCAACTTAGTCCGCTACTAGACGTCTTTTAGTGCAGGCCACCAGCCACTGGGAAGGTCGTGCTGCTGGCTCGTGCTCACTAGTACATGCTACAACTGAGTGCTACTGGAGAAGATAAATGACAGGTGCAAGTTGGAGAGAAAGTGCAGCCATCATAAATTCATCATCCTCTGCTTTCTGCCTTGCGTGAGACACATTCATCAACCCGTCTTACTTTAATTCACCACCACCTTTGCTCTCGACGGGGCAGATCAACTGCGCAATTAACTGCGCTGCCATTCATTCACATATTCGTCATCCTCATTCACCCAGATCTTCCCTTTCCAGGTGTAACATCCTGGAGTGACAAGGTCTGAGTCTTTCACCTCAGACTTACCTGGGTACTCATCGCACTTTTGCCCTCAGCAAGCTTTCAAAACTTGTTCTTCCGTGGTCCTGGCTGAAAATGTCGACCAACGATCTACAAGCTCTCTTTGCAAACCTGAAGCCAAAGCCTAGGGACCCTCCTTCAGCCCTCCAGCGCTCCACCTCTTCCGGGAATCGGCCTCAGTATCCTGGTGCTGCTGCTCTATCTTCAACTTCACCTCCTACTTTCTCGCCACTTGCCAGCGATCCCATGTTCAACTCCTTGCCGCCAGGGCCTTCTGCAGGCACTGCCTCAGGCTCTGGTGCTACTGCCCAGTCACTTCTCAGTCTCCTCAATTTTGGCCCTTCCACGTCCTCCGCAGTCCCCTCGGTGCCTCCACCGGCACCTAGTAATGCCACACGCAACGGTGAAGAGACGAGGGCAGAATCAGGAAGACCCGCAACTGCTAGTAATACCCCTCAGGTTTCGGCTTCCGACCTTCTCGCTAAATTTATTAACCCTGCACCACCAGCTGCCCGTCCAGCTAGCCACTCTCCTGCAAATCTGGAGGATCAAGGTGGAGGTGGAGCGCTACCGAGCTTCGAATCTGGACGAGACGCTTCACAGGATGCTTTGTTGAAGCTTCTCAATCGCGCCCAATCGACCTCCGCGACCATGCCACGCCAGGGATCCGTCGAGCGAGCACGACAGTCCACCACCGAAGCCACAGCCGAGCAGAAGCTTGGAGGCGCCGTAGCAGGGAATTCAGACCTTCCTTTTAGGGTTGCTTCTCAGCATAGTGGCATTTCCACACCATCCGAAGATCCACGAAATGAGCCCAAGACTTCGAATCAGTCTAAGCCGATCTTTACATACACCAATCCTTTTCAAGCATTGCAGGCTTCTCGTTCTCAAACTCCAAAGACAAACGCTCGGTCATCTTACTCCCCACACCCTGATGTGCCCCATCCCAGCGTCGAGGCTGCCAACAAAGGTCCTGTGGACGAAGAACCTGCACGGATCGCGACTCCCGAACAATTCGCAAAGAGAAAGATTCTGACCCCTCGATTATCCTCTACAATTCGAGGTGGCGCTGTATCACCGGAGCCTTCGAACTCGTCTTCAGCACAGGCACAAGAATTCAGCCAACACACTGCCGACGAAACCACCACAAAGCCAGCCGTAGCTCTTTCAGAGACTCTGTCTGGTCAAAATGCTCAGGGCGAAATTTCGGAGGCCAACGCGTCTCAAAATGCCGCCGGAATTCCTAAAAATTCAATCGAGCCTCAACTCGAAGCTGGAGATGAATGGGAAGATGCCGATGAGACGGAAGAAACCCAGGCAAAAGATCCTGCCCAACGAATTGTCCCTGTCTACAACTTCCCGATCAAGCCTTTTGTCTCCATCACACTACAACTTGACTCAAAATCGGACGTCAGTATCCGTGATGATGGAGTTATGGAAATCTCGCGTCTCAAAAAGGACTTCGACCAGCTAGACCGCTCGCTAGCATCTGCTACATCCAAGTACATCACCTACGCCCTGCTCAAGAGTGGTATGCGCATAATCAGACAAGATGATGGTAGTGATCGACAGGTCTTCAAGCACTCTCATGATCGTATCTTCAATGTCTCGTTTTGCTCTGCCCAGGACTCGGATGATCAAGCAGTCCTGGGCACCGGTGTCAGCGGCGCGGTGTATTATGCTACTCTTGCAAAAGACGGCAATGACTTGTTTGAGAAGAACGAACTTGAGTTGGAGAGCCTCATCTTTCCTCCTTATCCACCAGCGGATGAAAATACTGCTGGGGGAGTTCTGAAAACTCGTGCAAAGCGCAGTTCTCGGCATCCTGAATTCTTTGCGATTGGAAGAGGTAAGGCTATTCACCTCATCTGGCCTGCTACCGCACTTTCTCCCCGTTATGCTATCTCACAGGACAGCCGACGTGTCGATGTGGCAACCTTCTTCCAGGAGCGATCATTACAGATATCAACCGGGAAGGCTGGAAAGGACTTTACTTTCAGTGAGGATGATAGTTTGATTGTCTCTCTTGACAAGACTGGCAGACTTCGATTCTGGGATATACGAAAGTTGATCGATGAGTCCAATGCCACAGGTGTCCGCGCCAATATGACTGTCGACATGCCACTGTTGTCTCTATCAACCGCATCGCCTACTGAGAAGTCATGGCCTACCTCTGTTCTATTCGTTGACAAAGCCCGACCGTATACTCGGGGCGGCCCGTTACGATATGTTCTGGTTGGTTTGAGACAAAACCATACTCTCCAACTCTGGGATATTGCTCTCGGTAAGGCCGTTCAAGAGCTCAACTTCCCTCACGAGAATGAGACAGATGGAATTTGCAGCGTCAGCTACCATCCTAGCAGCAGTGTCATTGTCGTTGGCCATCCTACCAGAAATTCAATCTTCTTCGTGCATCTCTCGGCTCCGCGATACTCGCTGAGCGCTTCATTATCGCAAGCAGCATTCATCAATAGGATTGCTATGAAAGATCCAGAACTTCCAAAACCGGAATCAACTGCTTGCATGAGTGGAATCCGAGAGATCTCTTTCGCCTCTAAAGGACAGCTACGCAGTGTTGAGCTTCTACCGATTAACCGTCCGCCAGATGTTCAAAAGAATCTTGACGAAAAGACGCCACTCTTTGAGCTCTACGCCGTCCATTCTAAGGGTGTCACATGCCTGAGCATCACTAAGGAGGATTTGGGGTGGGACTCGAACAGTAAAGTTGTCCATGGCATCGATGCGAGCAAGCAAGGGTATGTCAATCTGAAGGAGCTGAGGTTGGGAAGCGTGATCGAGGAAACACCACGCAGCAAGAGTCCCACTGAAGAGGCTCAGCCAGCTGCCAAAGCTCCGAAGAAGAAATCGGCCAAAAAGGGTCTTAGCAGCACCCAAGAAGTCACTCAGATCGAACCTTTGGATTCTACCAAAGCCGACCCAGTTCAGCCACTCACAAATGGTGCTGGAGCAGTAGCAGTGGCGACTCCAAATGGCGACGCTCCACCTGCACCAAAGGAGAGCAAGAAGAATAAGAAGAAGGCTACGGCTGCTGCCGCTGATCAAAACGCACCTGGCAAGAATACACCCCGAACTGGATCCCCGACAAAGAATACCCGGGCTCCGGCCGATGTTGCTCCAAGCAAGAATCTGAGTTTGGACGAAAAGCCAACTATCAATCCACCTAGCGCCGCGGCCACGCCTGCTGACCAAGGTACGACTACCAAAGCTGAACCTCTTACGGTTGGTATTTCTGGTGACTGGTTGGACAAGGAATTAAAGAAAGTTGAACGTGGTGTTTCGAACGAATTCCGCAAGGAGTTGAACACACTCTACCAAGGCATCCAGAACGATCGACTTGTACAGGATGCTGCAGCCTCGACTCGTCAAGAGGCTCTCCTCCGACTAGTCTCAACAACCTTGACAACCAACGTGGAGAAGAGTCTCTCTCGCATCTTGGCCACTCAAATGCAGCAAGTTGTCGTTCCTTCCATTACTGGTATTACCGTTCAAGCAGTGAGCAATCAAGTGGGCGATGCACTTGCCAAAGCATTGCACTCACTCATTCCACATGAGCTCAATGTTCAATTGCCTGTGGCGATCAATAACGCAGTGCAAAACCCTCAGGTCATGCGCTTGATCGCCGACTCAGTTTCTCAAAAGATTGTGAAGCAGACGGAGGCCCAACTTTCAGACATAATACAAAAGGAGGTCGTGCCTACTTTTACAAACCTAGCACTCTCTGCAGCAGAAAAAGCAGCAGCCGAAGTGGAGATTAGGATGCAAAACGAAATCCGCCAATACGAGGCACAGCGTCGACATGACACGGCACGACTGGAGAAGTTGAGCCAAGCATTGCAGAGTATGGCACAGACCTTACAGCAAATGTCCGATACCCAGGTGGCTTTTCAAGGTCAGATCCTCAAGGACCGCCGTCAGCTTGCGGTGCTAGGGGAAGGCAGCACAACTCCAGGATCGAGGCAAGTGTCGATTGCCAAGTTGACACCAACACAATCGCATGCTACCATTCCCACCCCACAAACACCCAAATCGCGGGAGGAGTTGGAGCTGGAAGAGATTGGACGACTGATGGATGCAGGCCGATACGAGGAAGGTTCAATCAAATGGTTGCAATCTACTCAGCAGAACGAGTTGTTCGACAACCTGTTCATTCATTATACTCCAGAATATCTGGCCACAGATGTTTCGCCACTGATTGCATTTTCAATTGCTGTGACCATCGGAGGTTCCCTCAACACTAATACTGCACGACGTCTTGAATGGATTGCCTCGGCCTTTAATGCGGTTGATCTCCAGGTAAGTTTGTCCCAGCTAGTGATATGAATACTGTTCTTACTAATGTTTGGATTTAGGATCCCGAAATAACGGATCTTGCCGAGCATGCTCCCGCACTCCTAACGTCTCTCGTTCAGAAAATCGAAGGACTGTACATGACCATTGCCGAACGTGACCCCAGAGACCCAGCACTGCAAATAATGCCCGCTGTCTCAAGGAAGGCCAAGGAGATGAGAGCTTCAATGATGGCCCTTTCCTCGGCTTATGGACGACCCGTCATGCCTCAAATGTATTAGAACACAAAACAACAGGATTGCGCTGGAGGATGAAGCACAGACAGACAGCCAGTATTGAAAGTCAGACATGTCAAAGATTTCACGCATCAGAGCTCTACTAGTATACTGGGTAAATGATTCTCTCGTTATTGGACGCTAATACATAGCTGAAGCGGACCAACAATCACATAGCTGGATCCAGTCATCGGTGGACGTTTTGGTGTTGATGTGTTCTACCTAGCTTATTGCCTCCTATGGCTTAATGGCTGGCTGGCTGGCTGGATAGGTTACTATCGTTGTACACAAAACCAGGGGTCACTTAGGAGGAGAGGATCGAGGGAAATGGGTTGGGGGAAGGCGGTGGTTTGATGGAGTAGTTTACTGGAGTGGATGGCCACAAAAAAAAAGAAAAAAGCTTGCCCTTTTCATTCTGTCTACCCTTCTTCCTTCCAAATGTCATGTCCATCCATCCATCTACCACTTGTTGTCAGTTGAACAGACAGACAGGCGTCCTTCTGCCTCGTTCTCTCGTTCTATTTGCTCACATCGGGGTGGCATGAACCGCACCCTCTGGTGAGACATGTAAGTACATTCTCGTCAGGGTCTCGGCGCTGGCAACATCCCCTTCTCTCATTCATTCACTCTTGTGCTAGCCCCGAACATTGAGACTTCACACGAGGATGTAAGTGAAGACGGACGACCATCTCACTCACCCACGAACAATTCTGCCGACACGCCTGTCCTCAACAACGCTCTCGTAAGTACTCAGTCAGTCGCCTCTCTATTCTCCTCTGGGCTGTGCTCTCACTTTTGTGCTCTTTGGGCTCTCTCTTGCCACACCACTCCTCTCAAATTTGACCTTGGACGATTCCATGAAAGGCTCACTTTCACCAACTGAGCAGACAGACCCATCGGACGTATCTTCCCCCTCCCCCCCGCCAAAAGCCCTCCCAAAAAATGCCTCCCACATCAACGAACCCAGCACCACCACCGCCACCACCACCTTCCTCCGGTTCCACTAGCCAAAAGCCAACCCAATCTTCCCTCCTCCAGGTGCTGCATGCAACCCTCAACACTGAACCACGCGACATGGGCTTCAAAATCATGAAGAAGCTCTCCCAGCCCACGAACTTCCGCTACGCGGCCGTCAGCACACGACGGGTCGAGGTCGGCATTCCGCAGGCCAGTGGCGTTGTGTATGTGCGTCGACGGTCCATGAGGACGCTCCGCGCGTATTTGGACCGCCTGGACCGGGGGGACGAGAGTGAGGGCGGGGATGAAGGGGTTGAGGATGAGGATGAAAATGGATATGACTATCCGTTTTGGCTGGCACAGTGTGTTCATTATGGCCTTGAGTTCCCGGCGACGTCCTTGGATGCGAGGCAGATCTTTAGGAGCGCAATTGCTGGCGGGTTGAGGAAGGAGCCGTGGCATTTGAGACAA
>Ga0105239_10000340_pt1 | contig 68332 bp, 102 predicted proteins | sample KBSC44metaG_FD_92761 | JGI IMG/M metagenome (GOLD analysis project Ga0105239, IMG submission 92761) | Corn rhizosphere microbial communities from Kellogg Biological Station, Michigan, USA - KBS C4-4 metaG | ecosystem: Host-associated > Plants > Roots > Rhizosphere > Soil | place: Michigan, USA...
CCTATAGTTGTAGACGATGTAGCGTACGGTACTTTTCCTGTCGTCAAACCTGAAATACCGACATGCGTATCAACATAATTCTTATCAACCAATGATCTTGCAGTATAATTTGCTGAAAAATCAGAACTGTATTTAGCACCACCAAAAGAACCATTTGAAGAAGTTATCAACATAGAGTTTGCAGTAATGGTGGTACCAGCAGAAGGATCAAGAGCGATTGAATTATTGATTCCAGAACTCCCTGCGGTTAAAGCGGCTTGGGCACTGCTTATATTTATTGAAGTTGTGCCGCCAGATACAGAATTGAAATTGGTAGTGAAATTGAATTGATTGTATTTACTGGTCAGGGCAGAGTAATTATTTGCATCGTTTGTAAATGAATTCGAAAATCTTCCAGTACCGTTTCCAATGACCTGTAAAAAAACTCCATTGGCGGTCAAGTTGGTGTTTGATGTCAATGGTGAACCAAGTCTAAAATCATCACCAACCTTAGTGATGCCATTGGATGCTGTAGAAAATAATTTCCTTTTGGTTCCATTCTCCCACGCTTCCCACAATGGTGACGATGCTTGGGCGTTGTAGAACAACGACCCCCATCCAGATGTATTAACTGCTGTAGTGCTGTCACTCACACGTGATTTTAACACAGTCACAGGAAGTGATCCTGGTTGCGCAAAAAGCCCAATCGAAAAAAATACCAGCAACATGGAAATAATATTTCTCATACGTTCGGCCCGTCTATTCTCATTATCCATTTTCCGTTGGTCTTGTCAAAAAAAGCAGTGGCTATATATTTTCCTTGATCCAAAGGGCTCCATATCTGTGGTCCACTGATCCCCCACCTTGGATCGCTCATCTCGAAGTTAGAAGGGAACGATTGGTCGTACAACCCTCCATTGATCGTGAATATCAATACGAACTGTATCCCGTTACCAGAATTATTGAATGACCATGATTTTGGCCCTGTCACATTTGCATTGGAAACAAATTCTACATTACTGTTCCCTGCAAAATCACATATCACTGGATTTGTTGAAACATTTACGGTAACACTGACCATACCCGTCCCTGGCTGGGGTGCTGGTGTCGATGATGATTGGCCGAAGAACACAAAATAAGGTGTCCCGTTGTAAAGTATCTTTGGCGAATTGGGAAGTGAATTCACATCCGCAGTCCTTATCAGCGTCCTGAGCAATTTGTTGTACACATCATCTGTGATACGATTGACCCCAACGAAATTACCGGATGAATCGTACCTTGTGTAGTACATCATCAGGCGGAACATCTTGGTGGATTTTATCAATTGCCTGCGAAGGTCGTTTGCCTTCCTTGAGTTCATATACCCGTCCGTGAGCATGCGCCCGTACTGAAGACCCATCCTTCCAAGTCTGTCGTAGGCGCCTGCAAGGTAATATGGTGCGTTCACGTACAAAGCCATCAGTTCAGTGCCCCGTAGTTTACTTGGTAATTGGTCAAATCACGTATGATCTCCTCTGCTTCCTGTGGTCTGTTGTTTTTGAGTGCTGAGTATGCAGAGTTGAGCAACGAGTCCATATTGTCCCCTTCCGTATAGTCCTGGTTTGAATCCAGTGTAGTAAGGAAGTTGTCGGCTATCCTTTGGTACTCAAGTCTCATTTTATCCTCGATACGGCATGTATTCAAATCATTCCCTATGGTCAGTACCATCTGCGTGCTTGGGTTTGAAAGTTCGTTCGTGTAAAGAGTGGCCGATGAAATCTGCATCCAATAGGTAGGATTTGGGGGCAAATGGTTTAAATTATTCAATATGCACTTGTAAAAGTTGCTGTCGTTGACATTGAAAATGATGTCACCGACAACATAATTTGCTCCTGAAGACCAGATGTTGACCGTGAAAAGTATTTTCTCGAGCCAACCGTCATCAGTGCTCACCACCGTCCAGTTCGCCACCAGCAATGGGTTTACATTGTCGGGCGAAACGGCCTGCAATGTCCTTACCCCGTTCTTGTCCGTGCGGCTCACGAACAGCACCAATGCCAGCTGGTTCCTTGCGGTGAATGATCCACCGTACACGGTGGCATCATTGTAGACAAACGCGGTGCAATCCACCGCAGATGGCAACTTGGTGATTATGGGAAGTGGATTTGCCATTTATTGGGCTGAAACCAAATCTATTTTCGCTGTCACTGGTTTACCGCTGTCATCGGTTACAACCTGTCCTTTATTGTCCAATACTTCCACTTGCAATGGACTGGCTTTGACGGCCACTGGAACGCCACGTGGCTGCAATATCTTTTTGAGTTCCTCAGTAAGGCGCTTATATGAATTCACGCTTTTTTCATCACGCTTGCCTTTGGCGTCCTTCTTGTCGAAGTACTCGATTAGTCCATCGTATCGGTTCTGTGATATTTCAAGTTCGCATATCACTTCGTCCTTCTTGCCAGTGAATACCCACTGCCGTTTGTTGTTCACGCCCATTTCATCGATGTCGAAAAAGGAAATGATCTGGAAGTATTCAGCATCCATGATCTGGATGCGCCACTTGGACATCTTGTTGTTGCTGGCCTTCAAAAGGATCATTGGGCTGCTCTGTGCCAGACGGAACATGTCCCTGCGCATGATCTCCAGTTCTGAAGTGCCTATTTTTTCCTTTGATGTGGGATCAAGGTTTTCGTAGATGGACTTGAGTTCGTTGATGTCCGCCTTCTTTACCCATTCCATCGCATCGGAAAGGAGATAATGTTTTTCGATTTCCTCTACCGCACGTTTTTTGTTGTTGACGCGATAGAACACTGGAATCTTTGATTTGTCACGGAACGGGTTGTCCCTGTTCCTTGGATGCCTTTCCAAAAAGGCATACGTCCCTTGATGGTTGAAATTCAATGTCAATGCACCGGTTCTTGGAAAATTTACCCGTTCAACTTCCGCCACTGCACGCTGGTTTCCTTTTTCATCGGTATCGAACTTTGTGCCAACGATGTTCTGGATGATCTTCTGTTTCTTGTCGAATGGGTCGGTGATCGTCTCCTGTTTCTTTAAGGCGCGTCTGGGTGAGTTCTGCTTAGGCTTACCTGTTTTTTCATCGATCCTTGAGTAGTCAACATTGTCCACCTCGCATAATTTGTATGTGGCGAACTCGTTTTCCTCCAATGGCTTTACGCGAAGGCGTTCGTTGACTATCTCATTGATTTCGATCGCATTGACTGAATTTTGCATAGACTTTTATTTAAGTGAAAAAGAAAGGCATCTTTCAATGCCTTTCCTTGTTTGGTTACGGCTTGCGTACGATGATGAACTTTTCGCGGTTCCTTACGGCAAGCGATTTGTAGCTTACCATATGGATGTCACGAACCTGTTCGTCACTCGTTGGGTTCGAGCGTGCATCGCCACCTGTCTCATACACCTTGATGTCGCCTTGGATAGTGTGTGGCGCACCTTTTGGAGGTGAATAGTTCAATTGGAGATAAGGCACACTTGAATTGAGTTCTGGGTCTTTTGTGTTACCGCAAGGGATGAAAATACCCATGTTACGGTAAGGCATCGCGCCTGCTCCCAAAGATCCTGCATGTGATAGGATTTCCCATACGTTGAAGTGGAAGGTGATACCACCGATCGCGATGGTAGTGAAATCAAAACTCAATGCCTGTTCTTTCCCGCCATCGAAATAATCGAAGCTGACGCCTGAACTGTTGAACTTGGAAAAGTCAACCAGCCAGTTCTTCATCGACAATGAAAGGTTTCTTCCCAATCCACCGAGATATTCGTCATCCCCGTAGTTGTCATCGATGAGCAATACCATGTCATCGAAATCTGCCATGGTGAAGTCACCGTCATATTCGAAGTTCTGGCCGTTGGTGGTGATCTGAGGGATCAATCCTGTCGCACCAAGCAATGTGTTGCTTGAGGCATCTTGAAGGGTACCGTCATTTGCGGGAGTTAAGAAAAGGTTCAGTTCCTCCTGCATAGCGAAGCGGTCAGCTGTTTCAGCGATACCTTTAACGTACAGGAATTTCTGACCATCATATTCGAACTCCACTTCGTTCTGTTCTGCCCAGTCCGTTACAGAATAACGTTCGCGGCTTGGGTGGATGAAGTTTGAAATCTTCGAGATGTTTGGTACACGCATCTCCGTCTTGAATGATTTCTCTGGCTGTATGTTACCATAGCAGCAAAGTACATCACCAACGGTGGCCGCGGTCTGAACGGCTTGGGCTGCGTTGTAAGGCGCTACCGTCAACACGTGTGCATTTGGCGTTGCCCTGTTGATACTCACGATGTATCCAACGGTTTCATTGACGAACACGCACAATTGTCCTACTACAGGATAACTGTGGGTACCTGAGTCGTAATGGTCGCCTGTCGAAAGCGTGATGAGAACGTTGGAACCTGAGTTGGACTTGGAAGCGATCGTTACCGATGCGTTGAACCAATCCCCTTCCTCATAGAAGTAGAACGTGTGCCTGCGTACCTGTTTGATGGGTTCCATTTTACCATCCAGTTCGCGCAATATTGACAACGCCTTGTACTTGGGCACTTTCATGCCAAGCGCCTTTCGGAAATCACGGTCCAAAATGCCGTATCCTGTTGCAATGGACAGGTTCTCAACCGAGGCCTGTCTTGCTCCTTGACCTGTTAAAGCCATATTTTTTTCAATTTTTTAAGTCAAACAATTTATTTTCTTTGCGAGCCCTTGACGGCATCAGCCATCGTCTGGGCAAAGTTCTTCTTTGGAGCGGCAGGTGCACCGTTCCCGTTTTTGGGAACCACGGTGTTCTTGCGTTCCTGGATTAGCTTGAGTTGGCCTAAGTTGAGTCCGGCACGGTATGCTTCGTCTATTGCACGGTCCACGTTCACGATCTTGTACATGGTGCGCTGATAGGCATCCATGTCAAGTTTACCGTTGATTGTGCAACTCTGTACCACCTGGTCGAGAAGTTTGATCGGGTTCACCAATACGTCCTTGAAAACCGAAACCTCTTCGGTGTTCATCGGAAGCTGAACTGTCTCGTCAGGGCCTTCGCCAAACTGCATGGCAATACCGTCAAAGTCCGACAGGGCAGCGTTTACGTTCTGCTCAAGTTCCTGGATGTTGACCTCTTCCTGCGGAGTTGGCTGTGCGCTCTTTCCGGCTTTCTCGAAGTCTTTCTGGTAATCCAGGATTTTCTGTTCGGCATTGCGTGTTTCCACGTTGAATTCATCTTGCAGCACCAGATTCTCCTCCATTTCGGAGTATTTGCCTGTGTGGCGTGCCTCGAATATCTTGGACGCGGTTTCGCGGCTCAAGTCGGGACGTGCCAGCACGAACGCCTCAAATTGTTTTTCTTTGGGCGATAGCTTTGTGAGATCCAGTGATTGAAGATGCAGGTATTGGCGTGCAGCGCCAAGTTCGTTGCCGTTGAACTCGGGCTTTGTCGCAAATTCGTAGATTTTTCTGGCCTGCTCGGATGGGAACTCCAATTGCTTGTTCTTGAGCTGGACCTTGAGCGATTCGTTTTCCTGTAACAGGCTTGTCACCTGTTCAGGTGTAGATATTCGCCCGTTGGTGGATTCAGACAGGTATGTATTCACGTCCTGCTTGAATTCCTCTTCACCATAGGATAATTCCTCTTCCTTTGGTGCTTGTTGGTTGTTTTCTTCGTTTACCTCAGTGGAATTTTCACCTTCTTCGTTATCCGCAGATTGGGAATTGATGTTTTCGTCCTGATTGTCGGTTTCCTCAGCGGTAGGTGTTTCTTGGTTCGCTTCGGTTTCCACTGGTTCATTACCATCATCAGGCGCATCCGCCACCACTGCATCATCTCCCCCTATTTTCAGTTTTGATGAATCGAAGTTCTGGAATGGATGGCTCATGTTGTTTCTATTTGGTAAACTTTTTCATTATTGGAATAAGTCCAAAAATTGGAATCGTGAACCAAAAGTGGAAAAAAAAATTTAGATTAGCAAAACAGGTAAAACAACTTTGCCACGAATTAAATAACGGAAAACTCAAAGGAATTGAAATAAAAAATGGAGACTTGACAGTCTCCATTTGAATCCTACGAAAAAATGATTTTACTCAGATGGCACAGCCTGCACCCATGTTCCTGTGGTTATGCAGGCAAAATGCGCACGGGTACCTTTTGGAACTGTTACACCCACATTGACTGCATTGCCTAAAATTATTTCTCCAACAGAAGGATATACAGTGATGTCGTTTGCCCCATCGTTCTGCACGACCCTTACTTTGTTTTTGACAGAAGCATCTAACATGGCCCCTGTGCCAGCGGCAGCAGAATTGAATTGCGTATAATATTTTGTTATCACAAACGCAGTTCCTTGGTTGGTGCCTATTGCAGTTTGTGCCGATTGCTTGTCTTGTGCATTGATGTCCGTGCTGCTCTGGGCGACCAATATTTCACTGGGTGACTCGAACACCCTTATTTTTTTTCTTTGCGATCTTACGTCCTGCCCACCGTATTGCAATGTGGAACCCCCTACATATCGCCCACTGCTCGGGTATATCTTGACATCGAATATCCTTGCGTCCTCAAAAAACTTGATCTTTGGTATTCTCAAGTCCTCCTTTGCGGGGCTCATCCTGGCAATAGTAAGAAAGCTCATTGTGGTTTTTGTTTGTCCAAAGTAAACATGAAATAGCGTTATTTCCTATTTTGGGAAACCATTTTCAACGTGCAATTTTTCAAACGATGGGTTTTTGGTGATTTTTTCAGCCTCATTGTAGGTTGATTCGAACAGTAAGTCCCACGCACATATCTTTCCTGGTGCCTCTACAAGGTTCCATCCATTGCGTTTAAAAAGACTGACCCATGCCTCCGTTGGTCTGACGTTCACGTGTCCCCATTGTCTGTCGAATTCCACCGATGATTGATAAGGCGTGCTGCTGAAATATAAGTATTTCATGCTCTCCGATAGTTTCCTTACAAAACTGTCCCACCATTCGTCTGGCATGTCGATGTGCTCAAACACCTCGATAGAAATACCTAAGTCTGTTTTCTCGATCGTGAGTTCATCTAGGTTTTCCATTGCGAAATCACATTTCATGATGCAGTCAGAGAACACGGGGTTTCTCTCTCGGAAGTAGTCGATAAAGTAGTCGTTTATCTCAAGACCAATCGAAGGCACGTTTGACATCAGGAACCGCTCAAGCATGGGACCAGGGCCGCATCCGAACTCTATCATGGACTCAGGCGACAGTTTATTGATGAGCCAGTCCGCCACGGCATGGTGACCGTTTTTATAGTTCTCATTCTCCTGTATGTAGCCGTTGAGCAGTGCATATTCGAAGAACCTCTTACCATCCCAAGGGGTTGCTTCGATTACATTTGGCGAAAACAATTTATGCCCTCTGGATAGTTTGTACATGATTTCCTTTCGTACGGTGTTTACATTGTCAAGGCCTGGAAGGTGCTCTATGCTTTCGATGTACAGTTCATGTCTTATTTTCGGATTCTCCGCAAGTGTCGAAAAAGTGTCTATAAAATCCTGTACACCTTCGAATACGGCACATCCCTTGGAGGCATCGAACACTGGTAAAGCGGAGGCCATCACCGTGGCCCCTGCCAAGGTACCTTCCTGCCAACTGATTGCACTCTTTGCCCTGTTGAAATGGTTGTCCTCCAACGGAACCACCATGATCTCCGGCCTGATCTGCATTAGATGCGAAAAATACGCCATCAGGTTGGTGAACTCGTAATGCAATATGCGTTTTGAGTTATAGTTCCTTTCCAGCATCCAGTCGAACTTGTGGCCGTAGAACACCCATGTGTACTCGGGATATTTTTCGAAACAATGAAGCATGGCCTCTTTGTAGACCTCTGCATCGCGTGCATGCGTGTCCCCTCCCCTCCACAATACTGTCTTGGTGCGTTCGATATTTTTGGGACTGAATATGGAGAAATCCACCGCGTTAGGTACCACAATAATTTCCGCCTGATGCGGAAGTTCCAGCAATGATTTTTTGATGTACTCCGTGCTCACGGTTATCATGTCCGCTTTGGCAATGCACTCCCTGATGTACGCCTGACGTTGCGTGTCCGCATACAGGTCGTGCCTGGGGTTTGTGCTAGGTATCTTGATGTAGTCATCATCGTAATCTATCCATACTGGCTTGTTGGAACGCTTGGCCATCTCGATGATGCCAAGGCAGATGTTCGTGCTGGGACGTTGCAGAAAGACAACATCGATGTTCTGCAACGTATGCCAGTTATATTCGAATCCGGCACTTCCGTTAATGACCTTGATGTCGTTGTTGGTTTTGGCCAGTCTATTGAAAGGACCGAATCCGCGATAGAAGCTGGTCGCATCTGCCGCAATTGGACAGTGAATCAATATTTCCATGTTATGTGGTTTGGTTTCCACAAATATAAAAAAAGGGGCTTTATCAAAGCCCCTGATTTCAAACTAAAACCAATGGTTACATGTACGCTGAAGCGGACTTCCATGCGTTGGAGGCACTCGCGATGAAGTGCAGCCGTTGAAGAGAACCGCAAGTTACAGGTGCATTGGATGCTCCTGCATCGATGAACTCGCTTGCCGCAGGGTATACGCTGATCGCAGCGGATGCCGCGTTCTTCACCACGAACGCACCACCGTTGTTGAACTTGGTGGACGCAGGCGGAAGGATGATCCCTGCCTGTGAACCTGCCGTCATGGAGGTCACGGAGTTGAAGTAGGCGGTAAGTCCACCCACTGGCAACGCTGCCGCCTGAGTGGTGCCTGAAGCCGCAAGGTTGGCCGATGCGTCCGCGCCCACGGTAAGTCCCAATGCCAATTTCTGGGCGTTGTCGTAGTCCTGTGGCGTTTCCGCGATACGGTATTTCTTGTAGGGCCGCTGCGAGGTGCCGTACAGTACTGTGCAACCGAGCTTGAACGGTTTCACTTTGACTATGTTGATGGTCTCAAGCTGGACCATCTTCGGCTGCGTAAGGTCGATGTTCTTCGAGGGGCTTTCGCGTTTTGCCGTTAAAATTACCTGTGCCATCGTTTTTTTGGGTTAAACGTAACTCTGTTCTCCATTTTGGAGACTCTGGCACTAAGTAAAACCAATTTTGGAAATATTCCTAAATTTGGAAAGTGTTTTGTTTTGGGAAAATTAATTTCCTATCCGTTGCAGCTTTTTGATGGCATTCCTGCGGTTGAGCGCCTGGAAATAGATGCAGCCTTTTTTGCGCTCGAGTATCTTGTGGGTCTGCCTTTTGTGCTTTTTTAGGTGCATCCCTTCAGTTATAACCGATGAAAAATTGGCTTCTTCCAGTATTTTTGTTTCAGGGTCATACTCAAACAAGGTCAAGCCTCTCTGCACTACCATCTGTCCCAGCAAAGTCTGTTTTTTGACTTCGCGTACTTCGGTTGTTTTATCAGGCGTTGGTAATTCGTCAAACTCTTTCATGGATTTTGTTTTAAATATCTAAGTATCCAGCATATCACATCGATCGTCCAGCCGTTTCCGCACATTTTGTACTGCTGTGTCTCACTTACTCCTGAACCTTCGAAGTAATTGTCGGGGCAGGTCTGTAACCTCAAACATTCCTTGGGTGTGAACCGCCTGATGCGCATGTCGTATTCGACATTGTTAGTGTTCGGTGCAGAGTCAAGGCAATATGTTTTGCCATCGGTTCTTTTCAGTGGACCTGTTCCGCCTTGTTTTTTTCCGCCTGTACGTGGAAGTCCGTGATGGACGACAATATGGTTATTATGCTCGAATGAATTTGAAGAAAGTGTTGGTGATTTTTCGTGGTGTTCACCTCCCTTGTTTTTTCCTCTACCTCGTTGAACAACAATTTTATGAATACCATTTATATCCGCTGTGATAGCAGGAGATTTATGGTTTGGGTCATATACCCTATTTTGCTGGAACGGTTGTTTGCCACCGCTCTCTTTACTGTTGTTCAACTGGATTATCATGTTGTCCTTTTGAACTGTTGAAAGAGTCCCGATTTTTTGATCGAACCTTGGTTCGATCATCTGCTCTGTCTCCAAACCTGAAACGCGACTTTTTGGATTGTCAGGATTGCGTCCACGGATTGCGACAACCATGGTGCGAGCACCATGGTTGTCGTGTCCCTTGAAATAATTCGCATCGATGTTAAGTGACTTATCACCTATTTCACGTAAACCATTCACATCATTGACCGCTATAAAATTGCCTTTGTAGTTAGCGTACTGTCTTGAAAGAAGCGGGATGCTTTTCTCAGGGTTTATCTTTGAAAATCCTTTCTTTAGGTCGGAAGACAACAGTAATCTGTTCAATGCCTTTTCGCTCAGGTAATATTTTTCATCAACTTCGTCTTCCAAGATGTCATTCACTATTATCTTTCTGTCCTTGGGTTGCTGTATTATAGATTCAAGGTGACCGAACAACCCGGTTCGGCTCAAGCCAATGTTCGTCCAATAAAGCCTTTCCCTGTTCTGTGCCGATACCAATGTGGAATTTATAAGTATCGGATTTACGCCCAGTGCTTTTGAGATGACAAGTTCATGCTCTTTCTCCATCTTCACGTTCTCAAGGATGAAAAGCAATTCGGGATTCTTTTCCCCGCATTCTTTCAAAATCCTTACGAACTCAAAGAACAATTTGCTTCTTGGGTCGTTGAAATTGAGCATCTTTCCGGCAAAACTGAAACCCTGACAAGGTGACCCTGCGCCTATGAAGTTTATTATAGGCAAATCATGTCCGCTTACTTTTGTGACATCACCAATCTGGATTGTATCAGGAAAATTGTGCTGAGTTGCTTTGATCGCGTGTTTGTCGATCTCGCTGGCATAGTATTTTTTATAAGAGATACCCGAACGCTGCAAGGCAATCTGTAGGCAACTCATACCATCGAAAAGGCTCAGTATGTTCTCGAAGGAAATCATCTGAACCGTTTGACAACCTTCCACCAAATCCCCTTGACCAACATCCTTGCCATCCTGCACACCTTGTAAAAATATTCCCACAGCAAAGCAATAACAAGGCTGACCTGACCAATGACAGGAATGGAAAAAAACAACACTAAGGCGAACGTCTCGTTGTGCATTCGCACCGTGTGCTCATCATCCCTATAGTCGAACCTAAAATCTATTTCCGTTTTGCTTTTCATAATCTTGTTTTTAAAATAAGGGCAGGACCATCAACCTGCCCAAGGGTTCCAGACCCCACCTAAACATTCACTAAATAGTTAACCTGTAAATACTGCCGCAAACGTCCGATGGTTTTGCGCAGCAGACAGCGGACACAATCCGCCAGTTTTTTTTCAAATGCGTTCCAAATCGCAAAGAACGCTTTCAAGTTCGGACAACTGGCTTCTGAACTTGTCGTGCAGTTTGTTTAGGTCTTCGATTTTACTGCATATTTTCAGTTCTTTTTTGTCTGAGTCATTTACAGTTTTGGGCACATCACCCCGAAACCTTATAGCTATTTTTTCCGCTCGCGAGATACAATTATTGAGTCTATCAACTTGATTGTACATATTCGATTCAAAGGCATCTATTGCCAATGATTCAACTGCTTGTGATCCTTGTGGTAGTGCCATATTTATTTTGTTCGGTTTGCGCCGTTCCGCGCTTTTAGTTTCATTTTGAATTAATAACCTGTCCATATTCATCAAATGGCCTTTTATTTAAAAGACTTTCAAAACTTGGAATGAACAATGAACAACCTCTAGGTTTTATTTTACTAATCGCATAAACATTGGGTGTCATCCACATGTTGTACAGTTCTTTTTCGTTTTTATCTTCAAACATTGGCATTGGAATAATCCTTCCGATTTGTTGCTGATAATACTTTGCAACCTGATATTGTAATTCAAGTTGTGCATCTATCACTGATCCGCGTTCCATTTTTTATATGTTTTAATTTCCTACGATCAAATCCCAGTGATGATAAACCCCGATGCCAACTCCGATCATCCACAGCCTGAAAAAAATCTCTCCCCATGGTGGAATCCTGTCCCACATTTTGTCCGTCCATGCCCTGTTCGGGTTGCTGGGCTCACCGTGGTAGAAAAAAGGTTTCCTGTTGAACAAGTTCCACAGATAATCGAACAACGCGAAGTGTATGCACAGCGAATATATCGCGAAACGGTAGAACGGGATTTCCCAAATCAACTGGTTCATAAAACCGATCATCACAGATACGCCTATGGTGGCCAATGCCGAAAACCAATGGTGTATAGCATGTTTCGTTTTCTGTTTGTGCATGTCCATCATCAGGTGCATGACGGTTGCTACAAGTAAAAGAACATAGGTGGTGAACATATATTTTTTGGTTTAAAATGGTGCAGGTTCGTCTTTGTCTGGATATGGTAATCTGATTCCGCTGTTCAATGGTTTTAAATTTTGTGGTATCTCCTGTTTCACCGGCATCGAATCCCAGTCGGTGACTTTGGTGTATTTGCCGATGAACTTCAATGGGATAGTGTCAAGTGAACCGTTACGGTGTTTTGCAATGATTACCTCCATAACTCCTTGCGTGGAATTGCCTTCGTCATCTTGCATTATTTTATAATATTCGGCCCGGTACAGGAAAAGGACTATATCTGCGTCCTGTTCAAGGTTTCCCGATTCCCTCAAGTCTGCCAATGTGGGACGCTTGTCACCTCCCCTTGTTTCCACCGCCCTGCTCAATTGCGATAAGGCGATCACAGGTACGTTGAGTTCTTTGGCGACACGCTTTAGCATAGATGAAATACTGCCTATTTCCTGATCCCTTGTACCGCCTTTTTCGCCCTGCATCAACTGCACGTAATCGACATAAAGTATTTTAGCGCCTTCTTCTTTCACCATCTTTCTTGCGCGTGCCCTGAACTCGATGATCGACAATGACGGGGTGTCGTCTATAAGCATCAATGAATCCTGTATTTTTTGGCTTGCATCACCCATCTGGTACAGTTCCTCATCGGAAAAATAATTCTTGAGAATACGTTCATTGCTTACATTTGATTCTGAACTGTGGGCACGCGCCATCAATTGCCGTTCGGACATCTCCAAGGAGAATATTCCGACAGGTATTTGGAACCTGATGCACTGGTTCAGGGCACTGGACAAAAGCCACCCTGTCTTGCCAACGCCGGGCCGGGCGGCGACCAAAATCAGGTCACTGTTCTGGAAACCGGCAAGCACATGGTCCAACCTTTGGAAGCCAGAAGGCACGCCAGTGATCCCTTTCCTGTCACGTTGATCCACCAGATTTTTAAGGAATTTCTTTGCCGCGTCACGGCTCCTGACCATGTTGCCCTTGAGGTACTGACCTCCAACCTTGTCGAACTTCGCCTGAGTGTTGCCGAGCAATTCTATAGCATCGCTTGTATCATCATAGGCATCATGGTGAAGGTACGATGCAATACCTATCATCTGCCGTTTGATGGAATATTCGATTATCAGGCGTGCATGGTATTCGATGTTGGCCGCAGAGGCAATCTTTGATGTGAGCTCGGCGATGTAGAATGCACCTCCTGCAACCTCTATTTTTCCGTTGGTCCTGAGCTTAGCCACCACCGTACGCATGTCGATGGGCTCCGATGATTTGAACAGTTGCAGACAGGCGTTGTAAATCTCCTTGTGCTGGTCACTGTAGAAATCATCGGGTTGTAGCAGTTCGACAATCTGCGGGAACGCATTTGATTCCATCATTACCGCGCCTAAGATTGCCTCCTCCAGTTCCAAAGATTGCGGCGGCATCTTGCCGAGTCCTTGGGAAATATCACGTACCAGTTCACGGCTTTTTTCGCCTTCAAAAGCCGTACTGAGTCTGTATGGAGTGCTCCTTTGATTCATTTATATTAAAGCCGTGTTTTTTTTATTTCTCTGGTTCCCTTTCGAATCGTTCCATGTTTTTGAACACCGATGGAGGGGCGACAACACCCTGAACGCCGTTCTTTGGCGGCCTGTAAGGTTTCCCTTTGTTCATTTCCGCCTTTTCAAGATAACCAATAAATTTTCCACTGAGCAATGTTTCAGGATCGAAATATTCGAACGTGCTTGTCCCGAACCATTCCTTGGCCTTGTACTCGAAGGCGAAACTGCACGCCGCCAAAAAATCACGCCCAGGCCAATGTGAATTGAATTTCTTGAGGCATCTGGCAACTGCTTTTTTCCTATCCTCGGTGATTTTGTATTCACGAAGTTTTTGGTTAAGGTATTTCTCGCGTATGCCTTTTATGATTCCCAAAACAAACTCGGTTTTGTCTTTCGTCATTTCTTTTGAAATGACAGTAGTATTATTTGTAGTATCCTTATCAGGTATTGTAGTAGTATTATTTGTCGGATTTTTTTCCGAACCAAACTCGGAAATTTCTCCGACTTGGCTCGGATTTTTTTCCACGTTGTCGGATTTTTTTCCGAGTTTGCCCCATTCCTTGGCTTTGTCTGTAAGTTGAATAAAATCCTTCTTTCCGACCTTCATCAGCACTATTAATCCTGCTTGTTCAAGTTGCTTATAATACCTGTACATCGTGTCTATTTTATCGGTCAATAACGGGAGTTCCTCAATTGCTTTATTTCTTGAGGCGAAGAAGAATGTTTCATTGTTGATTATTACTTTCTCAGCCCAACTTGGCAAAGAATAAATCCATTCAAAAAGATATGCTTGTTGGATTGACAATTGCCATCTTTTTGCTGTTACGTTATCGATCGATGAAGTGAACCTCATTCAAATACCAATTCTTTTTAAAAATTAAAATCCTTGATAAACTGAATGGTCTTCTTCATTCAGATCAAACCATTCGCCACGAACTCTTTTGTGTTTAAAAATTTTGTGCAATTCTTTTTCTATAGAACTTTCGCAATGTGGACTGACAAAAAATAACTCAATGGAAGATTTGTCTGAGATAAGTGTTTTTTCACGTTGTTGTGGTTTAAAACTACGACCTATTTTTGTATGTCCTGTGGACTTGTCGTACATCAAATAAACGTGAGTAAAATGAGTGGATTGAAACTTTTTTATTGGTTCACCATGGAAAGCAGCCATTTCATCACGATAGCCTTGTAATTTTGCCACCAACCAATCAAGATCAGATACAACATCTTCAAAATCAGAATGATGTATCCCTACAATTTTACTGTACTCAAATACCAGATCAAGTCTTAAAACAGATGTTTTCTCAATGTTTCTCCAAATATTTAACGGTCTTTTTGGTTCCATATATCAATGACTAGTTGAAACAATTTTCCTCTCCGATCCCACCAAAACAAGGTAACATTCGGCATCGGCACGGACATCGCCTTCGCAATAATCGGTTATTTTTTTAAATGCTTCCTGTTCGACATCGAAGGCAAGTTCATCGCTTTTTACATCACGGTAAAAAATTTCCGCAACCTTGCTTCCATCCATTTCACCTTTAGGCGAATCGACCCCTAGCGTGTTGCACAAAAGATCAAGTGAGCACTTGTACTTGAACTGACCCGCTGCCCATATTTCCATTGTGTCCTTCCATGTGAGTTCCCACGGTTTTTTCGAGCCGATGTTGAGTATCGCAGGTAATTTGATCCGATTGGCCAGATAGCGCCTTGTCAAAAACGGAGCATCGAAGTCTTTGATGTTGTGCCCGACAAGTGAATAGTTTGGTATTTTATCCAAGACAACCGCCAATTCACTCAGGACGGTGCTTTCGTTCCTGTTGATGATGGAATGCAGTTTGAGGTTGAGCCCGTCAGCAGTCTCGGAAAGCAGTCCCATGGACACGCAGGCAACACGGGAGAATTCTGCATAGAGTGCTGCGTTTTCTTTCCAAATGATGTTTAATTTTTCATCATAGGACATGTTCCTTGTGCAACGAATACCAGCTATTTCAACAATCTGTTCTTGGTTCGGTATTTCAACTATTTTGTGACCTAATTTTTTAATGAAAAGATGCTTCGTGCGTTCATCCAACAGTTCGAAGTCCTTGACCATTGGTACTGTTTCTATATCTAGAAACAAAAGGTTAATGTAGTACTCCATTGGAAAGTGTTTTTATTCCGTCAGATATATTTTCATGGATACGCTTGGCTTCAACCTCTAGATTTGACAATCTCTTTTTGAAGTTTTCAAGTCCGTCATTGTTCATTATGAACTTTACTGCATCACCCATTTTTGATGGTTTGTAACCATTCCATTGTGTTGAATGGAGGTCGATCCCTGAAGACTCCTTGAAGTCGTTCATGATTTTTGTGAGTCTATCGTTCTCTTCGTGTAGACGTTTCAATTCCCACTCCTTGCTTATTTTGGTGGATTCCTTTTGCTTTTCAATTTCGTCTTTTATAGAATCACGATGGACAAATTCAGTTTTATCTACTGCTCGCTTCAACATCGAGCACATGAAATGCCTGCTGACCTGTTTTGGTTCTAATTTTGGCGCTTCCTTTTTAACAAATACTTTTTCGTTTTTGATTGTCATCCATCCCCATGAAATTGGGATTTCTTCAATCTTGGCCACGTTGTCGTCAGAAGTTAGTAACCAGAAATAATCGCAGTACTGGAAAATATTTTCGGCCTTCTGTGGTTTTTTGAGTTCCGACAGCCAGTCGCTCCTGAAACTTTTCAGTTCTATTCCATTGATCGCCAGGCCACGCGATGGCCAAAGATTGACAGCGATAAAATCAGCCGATCTGGAACGATGAAAGCCGGCTGCATCACTGACTTCTTGCATCAAAGCATATTCGTTTGGCGGAAAGCGTTTTTGTAAAATTTCCCAGGTATTCATAATGAGATTTCTATTTCCTCACGTGTCTGTTCGTACCAATTTATATCGTACTGAACCTTTTCCTGAAACTCATCTATGCTTTTCAGGTCGGATTCATTATCATGCCTCAACTGCCAATAAAGCCTTCTCAATACCCTGTCGCAGGCACGTATCCTTCGCTGCTGATAACTCAGGCGGCTCATTCAGGACTGCCAGTATCTGTTGGATCATCGACATCTTCCAGTTGACGCATTGCCTTGAAAAGCAGATCACCTGCTTTCTTGTGGACTTCGGCAAAATGCTTTTCGTCTTTTATCTTATGCGCGAGGAACATCTGTTCCACGTAGTTTGCCGCAGCGTCTATTTTTTCATAGACTGTTTTAGGGTCGTTCATTTCTATACTCATACGAATTCAAGTTCAAAATTCATTCCTTCCTCCTTGTGGATGGCCTCGACAATGTCGAAGATCAAATCGTTGTAGTCAATGGTCAAATCCTTCTGTATGTCGAAGACATGGATTATTTTCTGTTTGTCGAACCAATGCTCGAAGACGGCATAACCCACTCTCACTTCATGCTTTTGTTCGTTGGCATCGAATGCTATCGCGGTGATCGCTTTTTCCGTGGGCGATGAAAGTATTTCCTTTCCTATTTCCTCTACGATGGTCATTTGCAGATTGCTTTTATCCTGTTCTTTGGTTTGTCCAGTCCTAATACTTCGTTCAAGCGGTCGCCTGAATACCATTCGTTCGAAATGAACCTTTTCTTTTGCGGTTCCCCATAGACTAGTATGTGGACTCCCTTGACGGTAGGGACAAAAAGTTTGTTGTCGATATGGTTCATTTTACTGTCAATGATGACTCAGGAGCAAATCCATAATGATACCCAAGTATTCCTTTTGCAAGTAACAATCCCTCTACAGCAAGCCAGTCAACAAATGGTCTGTCAGATATTTTTTTGTCTGTCAACAAAGGACATCCCAGTGCGGCATCATCGATGTAAAGATTGGCATAGCATTTATTGCTCGAAGTCCATAACGATTGTTCTGGATTGTACTGTATGCCGTGGAGTTTTATTTCGTTGCGCAGAAACCATTGAACGGCAGCCTCAAGATGTACTCTGTCGCGCATGGTGTAAAGTATCAATAGATGACCTTCTTTCACCAGTCTTTTAAGTACAGGGGCAGCACCTATGTCCTTGCCTTCATTGGGGAATTCATGGGTGACGCACGTGCCGTCAAAATCAATTGCTATGAGCATAGGGAATGAGTTTTGGTTTATGGTCTTTGATGTACACCATAGCACGTGGATGCCAAGGTGTACCGTTTGCGTTCTTGCCGAAGCATTTCCCATTGGGAAAGTTTTCAACTACCTGCTTAGCGCGCCATTCGATGTTCTTGAATGTGCCCCAGCAGAATATTATCTCTTGAACGGAATAGGCTGTTATTTTAAGCCATGCAAGGTCTGATTCAAATGAGTAAAATGACTTCTCGAAAAGTTCTTTTGGCTTAGGCGTGATGTATGTCCATAGGTTGCACATCTTGAATCCACCGAATCCGAGTTCGCCAAGTTTTTTGATTAGCAAGTGGATGGTGGCATCGTCTTTAGAATCATCACCCTTGCTTGGATTCAATCCAATACACATCGCCAAAGGTTTGTTTTCGTCCCACACCCTTGTGAGCACGAACCTTCTTTTTTTGTCGTCTGAAAACTCTGCGTGTCGGATCATACGAACTTGATAAGTTTTTTCTGTTCCTCTTTGAGAAAACCGATGCCTTGTTTGCCTTTGAAGAGGAAAGGTTTGATTCTCCTTACATCAGTGAAATGGAGTCCCCACAAAGTGTAAGGCTGGATGTCATTGTTCTCATCGATGTCGAAGTCTATGTAGGCGAGACTTTTTTCCTCTTGCGTGAGTTTCTTGACTTGCGTCAGTTCACCGAGTGCCAATGCGTGGCCCGTCAACGTACTTGTCTCCTCGCGCGAAATGATATTCCTTGCCTTTTGGTGCCATTGCCCAGACAATCGCCTGAACTCCTCTACGGTATATTCCTTTTTGGTGGAGTAAATCAGATAAGTCCCCAATGGGAAAGGTGGCTTCTTTCCGTTCTCCACCCATCTACTTTCTATTTTTCCGTGGAGCATCAATGAGGCGTATGGTTGGTAAAGACCAAGTGTGCGTATCAAATTCATTTTTTTCTATTTTTATATTTCTGCATCTGCGCAGGAAAAAAAGCACCTAAAACTTTCCAACAAGAATTATAAAATTCTTTCTCATCACAAGGGATGGCATATCCATAAGGCATGTAATTGCTATAAAAAGTAGTTTGTGAAATGAGATAAATACCAATTGAATTTGATCTTCCTCTTCTTGTTTCACTTCCAGATGACTCAAGGCATTGCAAGACATTGAAATCAGAAACGGAGACACGGAAGAACCTTATGCCATGATATTGCTGATGCCTAGGAGCAATTTTGAAGTACTGATATTGAATTGAAAAATTACTCATGTCAATAATTTTTAAAAACTAAAGGAGCGCCTTTCAAAGACCTACGATGGTTCTCTAGCGCACGCTTTGGCTATCTTTCAGCATCGACCACACAGCCCGCAAACTTCTTTTTCAATTGGAGAGTGTTTTTACCACTATCCTCCATAGACTTTTTACGACCGAGTTTTAACGTTACCATCCCGAAACTGTCAGAGTGAGAAAGTGTCCAGGTTCTTCGCCTGTAACTTATCATCCTCAATTTTCTAGCCTCTCGTTCGCGCCTACCTAAATGTGTATTCATTAGAATTGCAAGTCTGCCGCGTTATCTCAATTGCTTACTTTTGATGCGCGACTCCCTTAGTTTTATTTTTTTATAGTGTTCAACTTCAACGGTAACTGCTTCATCCTTTTTTCCTCCTCGCGTATTTTTTCAAGACCTTCGTTTATCTTCCGCCTGAGCCATGCCGCCTTCCTTCTCCAAATTTTCAACTGGGCTGGGCTTTGATGAACCTTGTCGTCCAGTTTTGATTTTATGCGCTGCAGTTCTTCAACCAAGTTCATAGGCATAAAAAAACATCGAACCCGATAAATCCAAGGAGGTTGACGGAGTCACTCGCCAAGCCATCCCCAAAAGTATCGGGTTCGATGGTATAAATGTCTTGGATTTTGGTGACTCTATCAAAACCATGTACCAAACGTAGAACAAATTCTACACTTTCAAAATTATTTTGTCAACATTTTATCCACACGACTCTGATTTAGTGTGTATCTTATTGTATTTCAAATGATAAATTCCCAATTTTGAGTCCTAATATTTTTTACTTAAAACAAAAAACATGACACAGGAACACATCGATGAACTGGAAGCACGCAAACTGGCCGAGGCTTTCAGGGATGCCAAAGTACTTGAAAGACTTGAGGCATTGGAAGCCAAAATTGGGTTGGCCAAGGAAACGCCTACAGAAAAGTTAGATCCACAAGACGAAACCAAGGCACCTTCTGCCAACGAACCCGAAGGCAATTAAACAAAAAGGATGCAACCACTACGGAGCATCCTTTTTTATTTATATCGTATTATTAATTGGCGTGACCTGCTGGCACACCTGCACTTCCTATCCATCCATGCCATTGGCAATGTCCTGCATTAATTAAAATTGAAGGAGATAATTGTAAATCGTTCAATCCAGTTCCGCCAATTATATCCCATTTTGCGGGTTGTCCTTCACTGTTTCTTGATACACATTCATCAGATACATTCCTGTTTTCAAATGAAATGCAAATACTGTGTGTACCGATTGGGCCATTATTGTTTTTGAAACACAAAGGACATAAGAACATTATCCCTTGCGCCTCAGACAATAACTCAGTTGGAATCAATACCCAAGTTTCAAATCCGCCATACTGATAACTGCCATCAGGCATCAGTCGGCCATGACCTGATCCTGCTATTCTTTTTTCATAGCGAATGAAATAGGCTTCTAATTCTTTAAGAGTCATATTATCACGCCCTCACTTGAACCTTGCTTCCCTCTTTTTTCGACTGCGCCAAGATATTCGCCTTGGTCAAGTCCCCTTTCACTTTCATCTCCGTCTGCAACAGTGCAAGGTATGTCTGGTTTTCCTCTGCGGTCAGTTCCATCCCTTTGGTAAGTTTTGCCAGCATCATGTCGATCACACCTTTTTCCCTAATTACTGCTATCTCGGATTCAGTGTCGATGTTCTTTTTCTCTTTGTACGATTGCAAATCCAAAAACATGCTTTTCTGTTTCTCCTGCTCGAGTGCAACCGCGGTCTGGGTGTTGCCTTGTGCCTGCGCGTTCATCTTCTCTATTTCCATCTGCTGCAACTCAGCCTCGCGTTGTCTTCTCTTTTGGGCGAGCAGTTGGTATGCCCTCCAAATGTTCTTTTCGTTCTCGATCAGGAACGCGTCCTCAGGCAATAATACCCCTCCGTTGGTCTTCAACGAAGCCACCACATAATCGTGCAGGTTGGCCCTCATCTCCTCGGTGATACCTGCGTCTATACTGATGGCAAGATCCATCAACGCAAGACGTTTGGTATCGATAAAGAACGCATGTGAATCGCTCCCCAATGCCAATTCCTTGCCCTTGCTGCGTCCCATCATTTCGGCATCTGGCACCAATAAAGCCACACGTCTAGCGGTGTTCTCATAAATATTTATGAACCCGTGGTACATGTCGCCAAGGGCATTATCACTGTTGGCAACCGCTGTCTCGGCAACGAACTTACCTGTCTTTGTAGGCGGCAGGCTGCTGTCTGTGACTTCGTTCAATCCGATGATCCCGCGCATGATGTCTATGTCACGGATGATGAAGTCAAGATGCTGAACTGCCGCCTCAGAGATACCGCCCTTGATGTTCTCCAATGGCTTATAAGGATAAGGCCTTCCGTTCGGGTCTGTTCCCACGTACACGAACGAACCTGTCTCCGCGTACATCTGGAGCAAATCCTGCATCTTGAACTTCTTATTGCCTATCTCCACCATACCTAAGGCGCGTCTTTCGATCGCTAGTCCATCGGGTTTTGATTTGGCGATGTGGTGCTGGTATTGCAGCCAGTTCACCTGTATGTTGTCCAGCAAAGGCTCGCACTGCCTCATGATGCTGTCGAAGTCCATGGTGTACATGGTGGAACTCAGCATGCAGTCGTTGATGCTGCCAACGGCACGGATCATGTTGGACTTGCGTCCGTAGTTGAAAATGTAGTCCGTGTCGCAGATCCACTCAGCCCCGTACACGTTATTGACGGTATCACGGATGATGGTCCTTTCCTCTCCTTTGGTGGCATAGAAAGTCTGGTATTCGGCATCGGTCAGACCTTTTTTGTTGAGCCATTGCGGGTTGTCACGTTTCTGGAAGGTGGTGTTCCCTTTGCTGTTCTTGGTCTTCACGTAGGCGATGTCGTCCGCTGAATACCATTCAGCATCCAGTATCGTAACTTTTTCGTGGTCCCAAGGGTAGCGGTTCCAAGTAAGGAAATAACTCTGTGCCCCGATTGCGGTGTAATCGCGTCCGCTGGTCTTCGAGGCGATCTTTGCCAGGTCCTCATCGGTGAAAGTACCTGCCGGCACGCTGGCCCTCAATTCCGACAAAGTAACCTGACGGTAATCCCCTATCCTGTTTAGGTCGGAAAAATCGTTGTTGATGCAGCTGTTGCAGATCGTCTGTTCCGGAATCCTGCGCCTGATGCGTATGCGTCCGATCTGGTCTATGAAAATCTTTGTTGAGGCGATACCAACTTCTATCAGGTCATCAAGAATCTGGTCCTCCAACTGCTTCCAGTCGCTCTGCAAAAAGGCCATGTCCACCTGGTCCTGCATGTACATAACGTATTTGTTCTTGGGGTACATGTCCTGGTACATCTTGATCTGGTCGGTATTCTCAGGCGTTGGTTGCCCTTTTTCGAAAGGCACCTGCGGTTTGTAGCCATGCACGTTCTTGGCCACGCTTTCGTGGAAGTCCCTGTTCACGAGCCATTCGGTGATCGTTGCGCGTTGGTCCTCGATCTCCTTCGCAGAGGTCTGGTCGATCGCCGAAATAACAATCTCACGGGGGATCTTCTTCAGGCGGTTCTTGATGACCTTCTTGAAACGAGGGAAAACGGCAAGTATATTCCAGTCAAGGTTGCGCCAGCTCATGTCCTTCTTGCCGTGGCGCTTGCGTGTCCCTAGCAAATCCTTGTACTGATCGATCGGCTGTTTGCCACGTGCGTACATGCGCCATTCCTGATATTGTTGATACGCCCAGCGGAGTATCTGGGAATTGCCCGTGGTGTACTCGCGGTTGAACGCCTTCATGTATTGCAAGCACCACTTTTTGTCCTTTTTCTCGGGCGGTACCTGATGTGACGGGTAGCCGAAATTCATAGGTTCCTGCTTGAACGCTTGGTTTTCTGTTGCCATTTTATGCGGTTTTTGACCAAATCTTAGACCTGTTTCCGCTCTGGTCGAATTGCGGAAACACTTCGTTTATATCGAACGAATCCTCTTTCTGTTCCACCCTGACATTTGCCTGGGACGCTAGTATCGTGAAGCCTGCCGCGGTCACTGCATCGAACTTGGTGCGGTCCTTCGCCTGATAGCCGATCATCTGCTTTATCAAGGCTGGGAACGGTATCCTGTGTCCGTTGTGCTCCACGAAACTAACCAATTGCTGTAAGTAGGCGTTGACCGTCTCGTCCGCGTTGTAGAGCCCTTTGTAGGAGTCGTCACGCGATGTCTGTTTGATGATCGTTTCATCGAAATCGCCCTTGTAAAGGAAGAACTGACCGTAATTCCTGCTGTTGAGGTACTGGTTCAAAGTCTGCACGTTGTCCTCTGCGCAAATGCTGCATCCGAAGTATCGCATCGCCTTAATCATGTCCTCTCCGAAGACACTGAAATCGTTAGGGCGATAGAGGTATTCCCCACAGAAATTGTTCGTCTTCCAGTTTTTCTTCTGCACGTTGAGATCTATAGCCGGGTTGTACATCTCCCACACGTATGCCCCCGCCTTGGAGAACCTGGGGTCATCGGTGCGTGTCAGGCGTATCGGGTCAGCGCCCATTCGGAAATATTTGTTGTTGAGCGGGTACCACAGTTTCTTGCTGTCGTAAAATTCATGCGACACGCGATTGCTCTCGCGCTTGTCGCCCTCCACTTTCATCACTCCTTCCTTGTCAAGTAGTTTGGTGAGTGCCCAGCGCCCCGCAAGGTCATCCCTTACAAACTCCACAAGACCGTCCTCATGGTCCACCCATTCGAAATTGCCTTTGATAAATGGATAACTCTGCGATCCTTCCAGAAAATCCAACCGTTTTTGAAGGATCATCACATTGAAAGGGCTCGCCTGGGAGGTCATCATCTTGGCCTCGTCCCATGAAAGGGGGTATTTTCTTATCTGTTGGGCGAGAAGCTGGTAGTTATGTCTAAAAGGCTCCCTGTCCTGCAAAATACGTGTCTTTGCTCCTATGAAAACACGCTGTCCGTCCTCACCTATCACCACTTCATCGGGCTTTGGATCATCCACCACTGAGCGTCCATATTCATCGAACACGTAACCTTCAGCTGCGGAAATGAACAACGAAAGCAGATTGGAGGTGGTCTTGCCATTGGCGTTCTTTTTCATCAACGATGGTCTTCCGTGCTCGAACATCTCGATGAAGTTCTCACCACCACGCTCGAGTTCCTCTATTGTCGTAGGCGCGAAAATGAAGCCTATTTTCTGGTAGTTGTCACGTGTGGATGGGATCAGAATGCGCAATGTCTCATAAACATCAGCCTCCACCCATTTACCTGGTTCCTCCATGGAATAGTCATGGAGCTTGTACCCATCATAACTGGTGGGTTTGGTCTCCCTGAAATCTATCTTGCAGTTGAGCGTGTCGTCATCTTCCTGATCCTCCTCGATCTGGGACTTTCCTTTGGCGACAGGTTTTTTGAAGAGCATCTCGTTCTTGTGGGTCGAATTATAGTCATGCACAGGCTTGAAGAAATCAGGTTGGTTCCTCCACCCCAAAATGAAACTTTCCTCGAACTTGTCGCTGGCATCGTTTCTGGTCTGCGCCTGCATTCCTGCCCTTCGGTTTTTCTTGAAACTCTGTTCATACCACAGATTGTGCATTGAAATGCTGGTTTTCCCCCTTCTGCGGTTTGTGCTTAATGAAACACCATGTACAAGGTCATGGTCTTTGGCGTATTGTATGGAATAAAATTCCTTCCGTAAAGTCAGTCTCAATTTGGGATAACCAAAATCCTGATACCACCAGTTGACGAAATCGTAAAACTGGCCCGTGATGTACACATATTCGGTCGGCTGGTTGTTGCGGTTGCCTATGGCCACCCACAAACCGTTGATCTTTCGCTTCCATTCCTGTGTTCGGAATTCATTGCATTTGGGGTGCACATAAGAAGGATCAATTTTTTGCTGGGTGGTTTCTTCCTTCCTCCATTTTTTCCACTCAGGCGGGATCGGTGTGCGGTGCCATTTCTGGTCCTCGATGGCCAAATGCTCGTTGAGTATCTCGCAGCGGACAAGTTCGTATGACGGCCTTCCTGTCTCAAGGTCTGGCACTCGATCTATGGTGAAACCCAACGGTGGAAGATGCACTTCAATGGTCTCATCGTCCCATTGGATGGGGAACATGCTGCCTCCTGGTATGGGGTTGCAAATGGTGTGCATTATGATCCGTAATCGATTATGACCAGCCTTCCGTTGAGCCATCCAAAACTATCAGCCTTCCATTCACATGGCATAGGAGGCATTCTGTCCTCTTCCACACCATCCAACCATACATAATACGCAATGGATTCCTTTAATTCTAAAAACTCCTTTTGTGTCAGCACTTTCACGCGAGGCATCACAACTATGAACCTTCCAAAGCATGTCCAGTAGATGGGGCATAGTTTTTTTGTCCATTGAAACGATCTTCCCCACTGTACTTCCTGATCGTTGCCCAAAAGCCCTTTCAGGAACAATAGCCATGAATAAAAACTGGGGAATTTGATGGCATAACTGCCGATCAAAAGCACCCATCTGGTAGTTCCTGTTTTTATCAATTGCATTTTCGTTCGTAAAAGCACTTACCGCAAGTGCATGAAAGTTTTGTTGTCCAGAACCAAATCTCAACTCCTTTTATTTGATAACTTTTGTATTCATGCACTTCTTGATGAAACGAAAGTTTCCCAGTGTAAAAAAAACTGAACAAGTGTTTCAGTAAGTGTGATTGCAACAATATCCAAGCGAATATCTTTCTCATCAACTGGCTTTTTTCACGCCTGCGAAGTTTTCAGGACTTAAAAATCTTGACTTTATCGCAATCTCTTTTACGTCATCGTTGTCACCGAAAATCTCTTTCTCTATGGCATCGATGAGTTTGTGTATGCTGCTGGCCTGATCGCGCAAAGTGCCCTTCTTTTTGGCGGCCTCGAACATGTCCACTTCATCGACCTCACTGTCCTTGTCCTTTTTGTTGCTCTTGGTGGTGATAGGTTCCAATCTCAGGCGGTTGTTCTCCTCTAGTTCCTGTTGCAATACCTGCCACTCGGTGTATTTCCTGTTGTGGTAGACCTGCGTCAAAAAGCATTGCAGGAAATCCAGTGCCGTCTTGTCCCTGAGTTCGAAGATGTCCTTTAGGTATGCGCTTTCGTGCTGGAAACCTGCAAGTTCGGCTGCACGTATTTTCCTTCTGGCAAGTTCCGTTATCTCTTTCAGCAGGTCGCTTTGCGGATCGTACATGAATATCATGTACCGCAGCAATAAATTCTTGAATGGAGCCTTTGAGTTGACCAGCACTTTATGTCTTTGCAATTCGGGATACTCTTCCAGCACATCCTTTTCAGGCGGCATGTCGAATATCCTGAACTTTAGTTTCTGGAAATTCATTGGATTGCGATGATGTGGTGCGGTTTTATGATGAGCATTTTTTTGCCTTCGAACTCGATCATGTTGTCCTGCCACGTGTTGAACAGTATTTCTTCACCTTCTGAAACTATCGCATCTGGACCGCACTTAACGGTAATGCCTTTCATTGTTTCCTTATGTCTGCGCCTGAACATTGGCGGAACGAACACCTGTCCATCTTTTTCCGTCAGCGGTTCAACAAAAATATTGTCGTAGGTTGGTTTTATTCCCATTTTGAAAAAGTCATTCCAAAAATAGACAAATTCCATAAAATAGACATACATTTGGTTAGTAAATCCAAAAACCATGGCTTACGGAAACTATTCCCAAGGTGTCTTCAAGAGAAAGGACACGTCCATCAACAGATTGGCTTCAGCTGTCAAGAGTGCCACTGGTGGTAATACGATCAAACTGCCAAACGGAAAAAAAGCCGTTAAATATCCACCTGTGCAAGGAAACATGAACAGGGTCACCGACCAACCACGCATCAAAGTGCAGGATTTTGACACAGGCCGAAAGACCAATAAACTACAGACAACTCCTACTTCAACGGACTCAGGCGCTATCGTAACAAAGCAGAAGGACAACACCGTACCTGCAAAGACAGCCGTGAAGTTCACACCAAAAGTTAACGCACCTGCAAAAGCGGTACAGACCACCAGAGGCACATCTAAATCACCAAACGATATGAATTACGCAACAGAGACAGGAAAGAAAGTTGACGGGACAGGCAAACCACAGAACCATGTAGGCATCGGTGGTCCAGCCGGAAGCAAAAAAGTGGCATTTGCCACCATGAAGAAAGGAAAGACGATGCCATCAAAAAAACCAAAGGTGACAGGTGTCACTGAGGTCGCCCAAAAGAACAACAATGTTGCGGGGGCAAATTCATACGGCTATCGCAAATTGAAAAAATAATGGCAAAGAAGGTCAAACCGTCAGCGCCTGCCGATTTGGGTGCATCGGACATTAATTCCAATCTCAGGAACGCCAAGGATGTCGTCAATGCAACACATACCGTCCGTACCAAGACCCATCCGCACGCGGAGCACATTGAAAAGAACAGGGGGTTCATGCACAAGGCCAACTCAGGCGACTACAAGGCATACACGGATACCTTGGATACCCGTATAAGAAAGAAGATCGAGGGCAAGTACAACGGCAACATCAATGCCCCTGTGGCTGGACGAGGTGGAGTTTTTTCAGGTTACCACGGTAATGAACTCATCAAGCATTTCAATGGTGCTGACATGGACAAAAAGCACGAAGACCCAAATTACAACAAGACCGTATACTACGGAAAAATGAACCATCCGGACAAAGGTTATTTTGAGGGCGTGTACAAAACCGAGGAACATTTTCCGCACAAGGAGGAGGCCGAAAAACCAGTGCCAAAGAAAGCGCCAGAGACAAAAAAGCTGTACCAGCCTACGGGCAATATGGCCTATTAATCATATTCAACAATATCATCACATTCAATAAATTGCGGTGGATTTCCTCTTTGGCCATCGTAAACAAGTACGCCTGTTTCTGCATAAAGTTCTAGTGCTTTTTTGGCATTCCATCCGTCAGACGAACTAGATATACTTCTTATATCCACAATAAGTTTTGATTTTGATGGATTCTTCACTTTCACTTGGGACAAGTTTGACCCAAACATTTTCATAGGGACACTGGATGCGACCAGTAATCCTACGGACTTGAAAAAATCACCTCTTGTCATAAATTTATTGGATTTGTTCCTCTAAAACCTTGCAAACTATCTGATCCTGCCTTAGCACGAAATAACTTTTGTTTTCGATGCGTATCAAACTTTTCATGTTCGGTTTGAAAAGTATTTTGTCGCCTTTCGAAAGATAGCATTTTTCTCCTTTCAAAGGACTTCCAATTTCTGCCACTATTCCTTGCTTATCCTTTTTCGAAGGAGCTGTCTTTATCTGCAACCATTGTTCCTTTGGGCGCGGGATTAAATTCCCCTGCTTGTCCTTGATGTCGTAATAGGTAGGCCTTAAAATGCTGTCCCATGACTCCATCACCGGGTCGATGAGCACGTGGCTGCCGACCATGATTATTTTACTGTCACGTATTGCACAATAGATGTTATCGTAGGACACACGGAATATCCAAGTCGGTGGATCTATGCTCTGTGCCACCAGGTTCTTGTGGTTGAAGGTGACACGCCACTTGAAATATATGCGGTCGCCCAATTGAACCTCTTGTTCTATGTCAGACATCATCTTGTAGTTGTAGATGCCACCGATGGGTGAATAAAGTTCAGGGATGTTTTCGTCCATGTCCTCGTTGAACATTTCCCTTGCCATTCCGTACGCTGGATAACCAACTGGCAGCTGTGAAATAGGTGCATTGCCCATGAAGAACGGTAATTGGATTACTTCCCCATCGATACGTGCGCGTTTTTCCTTTTGGAATGTGGCATCAATGGTTATCTCCTGTCCATTGACTCCTTTTTTGCCTGAGTTGGTGTCGAACAGGTTGCCCTTGATTTTGATGAGCACGTATCCGGAACCGCCTTTTTTGTAGTTGAGGAAGTTCATCAAAATGGGGTGTCATCGTTTGATGTACTCTCAGGCGCGTTGCTAACAGCCGACTCTTGGTTCCCAGGTTGCCATTTCCTTTTCTGCTGCGAGTCCCATTCCAGTTTATGGGTTCTAATTTCTGTGTACCACCTACCGTTGTATTCTCGGCTTTCGATGTTGATGTGCGCGGTCAATTCCAATCCTATTTCCAGATCGTATTTGTTGATCGCTTCTTCGCCCCACAATGAAATGCAGATTTTGCGTGGGTATTGGTCTTTTGTCTCGATAATAAATTCTTGCTTGCTCCATTGGCCTTTTTTGCCTTGGCCTGTTACTATGGGAAGCAATTGGATTACTTTTCCGCTTACGTTCATCAGTTTTGTGGTTTGGCCATTTCGTTGAGTGCAGCCGCCATAGTGGATTCGGAACGGCCGTTGAAGATGATGACCTCGTAGTCATCGTAATATTCCGGACTGAGTTTCAGTTTCAGGTCTTTCATCTTGAACTTGATCGGCTCATTGTTGGCAAGCCTTCTCATGTTCTCGTCTGAGAGTCCCAAAAGTATTAGGTTGCCCCTGCGTGCTTTTATCATAAGAGCGTTCGGTTTTTCAATTAATGGGGATGCCAATCTTTCAGGTCATCCCCATCTGGTCAATTTTACCTCTCGCTCTTTAGGCGTATGGAGGTTATCATCTTGGGGCTGCTTGGTGCAATTTATCCATCTAATGTTCTGGTGCAAAATGTGCAAAAACACCTGAACTGGAATTACCAACCTTTATAGCGCAGCCCCTTTCTTCGGGTTTGTGGAGCCGATGGGAATCGAACCCATGTCCAGCTAGCAAAGCGATAAACAATTTGTACAGGTTTTTGAGGCTGACTTTTTAGGCCAGTTCCACCATCAGGATTTTAAAGTTCCTGAAAACTTATAGTTGGCCTTCCAAAGCGAACATTTTAAAGTCTATACGCTTATTGACTTTGTCGATTAGGCCGCCTTGCGGAGACCCACGAAAATACCCTCTCCTTGAGAGAACATCTTCACAACTTTTGAGTTGTCGATTGTTGTTGCATGTGTATTTTAAGGTTCTCACCATGCTTTGAACCACCTGATCGTTTACTATTACGCTCCTTGTCAATACCGAGCGGCCCCATGTCAAACAACGTTTTTGCCTCTTAGGCGATCCGCTAGCACCATTGATTTTGTCCGTTCTAGCTCCGGTTTTTTTGCCCAATTCGGTGGGCTCCTATCCTTCGGCTTAAAGGCCAATCATCGCCAGTGGTAAGAACAAGTTCTATTTCATCGGTGGCTATCTTCGGCAAATGGATAGCCACTTCCATCCGCCTAAGTCCGACTGTGCTTTGGCAACACGTGCCCTGCACCACTGACATTTCTATTCGGTTATCTTTCAAGCCACCTCCAACACATAGGAGGACGGCAGTTCGTGTTCGTGTTCTACGTTCTCCTTGGTGTGGACCAACAAGTGCATCCTTCCCCTCACCAAGTGCTTGTAGTCTTCGTTTTCGTGCAAAATGACATCACTATCGCGTACCAAAAGTTCGCTGATCTCCACAAGGTTGTGGCCTAAACAAATTGGGCAGTGGTAGTTCACTTCGCTTGTCATATTCCAAACCAAAATTGGGGAAAATATTTTTTCTTTCAAACTGTTTTGATGGAAATTAATTTTCCTTCCGTTTTGTATTGTTTTTAGGCGGTGCGTTCCTGATCCTTTTCTCCAAGGCCTCGAGTTTGTGCCTCATGTCGCGAAGGGCTTCAACTGCTCCTTTGCCGTTGTTCTTATTGAGCATCGCCTGAACCTCCAATATGCGCTCCTTGGTTATTATCTTCCGCAGGCTCACCTGTGGTTTCATGTCGTTGAAGCCGAAGAGTTCGCGCTGGCTCATGCCTTCCATTTATTGAACACCTTATGGCACATGGTACAGATGGCATTTACGAAGGCGGCACTGTCGAACCGTTTGTCCTCCTCTTTGAAGGGACGTGAGCAATGGAGGCAACTGTCGAATTTGAATTTCGCTGTTTGCTGCACTTCTTTCTTTGGGCGCGATGGGTACCAGGTCATTGTTTGAATATTTCTGTTTGGTTCTTGTTTAAGACTATTGGCTGCAAGTCCCTCCGAAAGATCAATGTCAAATCCTGTGATAGTTTCGCCTTTGCCGAACTTTTCAAATACTGTCTCCCACGCTTCGGTGCATGTCCATTCCTTTGACAGTTGCAAAAGACGGATCAATCCCAGTGCGTAATAATCAGGTACCGAGTACATGTTCCAGTGCATGTTGCCCGTCCACATGGACCTGCCTGAATACTTCACTGTTCCGTTGTCTAATTGTATCAGGCGGTCGTTGGTCTTGACTGTCCGAGGCATCAAGTCTATGGTTTCAAAAGTGGCCACTAGTTCACCGTGCGCCTCAATTTTAATCATCATCACTTGGTCGGTGATGTCACCATTGGAATCGTTCTGGCAAAGACTTACGTGGAGGTTCATGTTTAATCGATTTGTTCTTCAGGTAACACTACTATTTCACAACACGATTTCACTTCTTCATAGGTAAGACCAGTGACATCCATTACTATGTCAATAGGTGTCAATCCTTCTGGTTCATCTCCAATGAATCCTACAACAAATTCGTCCATCAGATGCACACATTCAGTTTAGCCATCTCATCGTGCAGCGATCCGTAATCGGTCTCAAGGTAGCAGTCGCTGGATATGTCCTTCATGAAATCAGGTCTTGGTGTATTGTCGAGTATGAGCACTGAGCATATTTTTATACCGTTGTTCTTGATGCTTTTGGCGATCATCAAACAAAGCATGTCATGGTCAACGGCCCCGTCAGACACAACGATCATCATTCTTTTGGCGTTGCGCCTGATGTTGCTTGAGAACTGGTCAAGTGCCGTGTTGAAAGCCTCCTCCATGTATGTGTTGCCTGCCGTCCTTTGCGTTGCGATGCTATCGGAGCACCTGATTAGTTTTTTCTTGTCGGATGTGAGTGCACAGTTAGTCCTTGCACCGCTGTTGAACGTAACGATGCCCATCCTAATGCCGTCATCGGATAGTTCGTATTTGTTTATGAACTCGGAGAACGCTTGGGCCATCTGTTTCTGGTTTCCGTCCACCGATGGGGACATGTCGCCTATGAGTAATAAGTCTACTTTTAGACATTGGGGCGTTGAGTTCATCAAGAAGATCAAAGCCAGTGCTATGGTTTTCATTTTTGTTTGGTTTTATAGTCTGTCCAATAGGAAATTATCAAATCATGTATCTGTCTGTCTTTTTTAAGTTCACGTTGGGCTTCGCCTGAATTTATCATTTTGAGAAAGCCCTGAAAATCATTTGACTCAAACTGTTCCTTTGTCGTTGTGAATTTGATGGTAACTATTGTCTTTATCATATTATAAAGGTTTCACAAACCATTTTATGAAGAATGGAATCCTGCGCCAAATCTCTTCTATATTTTGTTTCAATTCACTGGATAACTTTTCCAATTCAATTGTTTTTTTGTTTGCTTCATCAGTGGCATCTTTCATTATTTTCAAGAATTTTCTACTGTCATCTCTAGCCATCGCCAAAATATCCTTTATGTCACCGGACAATAAATCGTTTTGTTCAGGCGTATAGAATTTTGCATTCAATTCCGATGAATAACGTTCTCTGTAAAAATGGCCGTCCCCCAAAGTACTTTGGTGGTTTACCATAAAAAGTATCTTGTGCTTCAATGTGATAGTTCTTGAATCAACCAATCGTTCTAGTTCAGCATTCCTACCGACAAGTTTATCATAGGCATCCTTGGTCATGGTGATTAACCTTTCGCTGTCGGACAACATTACTTTTTCCATATTCAATTCAAAATTATTTCGTTGTCTTTATCGGTGTCGATCAAAACATATTTATCGTCAGTGTCAACAATCATTTTTTTGATTGCATCAAAAGGTACAAGCATTAATTCCCTCCCATTGAATTGTGTGTGTATTTCAACACCGACAGGTATATTTGTTTTCAATGAGAAGTGTTCTTCAAGGTCCATTTCAACCATATTCTCATTGGGTATACCTTTCATGAATTCATCTTTTTTAATCAACCTGAATATTTGTTTCATAGATAATTGCTTTTCCTGCACCCGAAACCGTTCCTGCAAGTCCATCCTTTCTGATCCTTGTAGTAGCACTGCGTGGACTTCCTTTTTTTGTCGCAGCACTGTGTCCTGACCACCAAATGCCTTTTGGGTTTTACCATGTCCTCGCCTTCCTTGGTTATATTCATTTCAGTAAATTCTAATGTCCGATAAAGGTATTTCTTCTTTGAGCCATTTGAATGCCAGCATTCTTAATTCAGGTTCAAGTTCAACAAAGTATTTAGGATCATCTATCCTCACATTCAGGATTACATTTTTACCGTTACGTTTATAAACTACCAGCCAAGTCATGGAATATTCGTTCTTATTATGAGTTCATCTATGTCGTTGAGCATCTCTTCCAGTTTGTCATCGGGTATCACGGGCGCGAACATCTTCTCAGCGTACTGCCTTGACTAGCCATTCTTCATCTAGCGGAATAGGTTCAACAATTTTAATGGCTGAATAAATATTGCCTTTGCCCAATACTATTGAATCATATCCGATAAGCACCACAGGCAAAACAACGCTGTTGTTAGAAACAAGATTACCTATACGTAGTTCGTTGGCTTTCATGTGATATTTTTTATTCCACCATCGCCAAAGTATCGCTCTTCGATAGGATGTTCTTGACCTCATCTATGCCTATTTTCTCTACCAGTTCATCGGGAAAGTCCACTTCAAATGATATTTCTGGTAATTTGAGACGTTTTTCAGGTGTTGATTCTAGACTATCAAATAATTGGATAAAATTCCACGCCACATCTGGAAGTGGAGAATCAGTGGATGGAAAGGATGTTCCAAATCCCCAATCAATATTGCAATACACTTGGGCGTTGGGAGCAATTTCCATTACAGCCAATGCAATAGCACAATTCATTGATGCAAACATTATTTTTGAATTGCACATCATGCTCTTCCTGAGTATCTCCTTGGTTACCTTAATAGTTATTTTCATAAAGTTTTGGTTTACATCCCGAAAATACTTCCCAGTTTTTGGGCGTTCTGTTCGGCCTTGACCAGTGCCACGGTCTTTTCGAATATCTCGTGCTGGTTCTCCGCCAGTTTGAGCATCAATTCCAGCCCTTTTATCTTTGTAAGGTCCAGATCAAGTTGCTGCTGCACGGTGAACCGGTTGGGGTTCAATATGCTCGCGCATTCCCTGAAGGAATGCTGTTCCTTCAATCCGACCAATACCTCCTTGAGGTATTCCATGTCCAGCGTCCTTGCGAGTTCGGCCATCGCCTTCACAGGCTTTGCCGCTTCAAGGCTTTTTTCGTAGGTGAGTTGTTCTGAGGTCATTTGCTTTTGAGTTTGATTATCAATTTGTTCCTGTCCACTTCCATGTCATCCTTTGTTCTTAGGCCATGTTCACACGTCAGCCTATCCAATATCATATTGAAAAGGTGCTCATTCGCCTCTTTGTGCCTGCCGTGCTCCCAGTGGTCAAGCACCTGAACCGTCTCACCCTTGAAAAGCATCTGCACTGCAAGATTCACCTGCCTAGTGGAGTTTCCGTCTTGTCTGAAGTACGTCAGGTTCAACTTGTCCAAATCAGACTGGTCAAGGGTTGTCTTTGTTGGCTTGAGCATTATCATCACTAGAATTTTCCGTCCTTCCCGCGCCCCTTCACCTTCAGCACCTCCACATCCTCCTTCGTGAACCAGAAGTCCTGCTTCCCTTTCTCGTTGACACTGACATAGTCGTCCTTCGACTTGCCCTTCGCTATGCCGTACCTTCTTGGGCTCACACCTATCCTCTTCAAAACAACGCTCTTCGTGCTCCCGACCACCACCTCCGGCAGTTTTATGGCCACAAACACCTTCTTGTTACCTGTTTTTTTGCCTTTCACGACATAAACGTATTACTTACCGTGGAATAGTGCAACATTTCCGTGATATTTATTTATCCACAAACAAAAAAGGGCAGCCTTCCTCAAAGCTGCCCCAAACCAAACCTCACAAACCAACCACCAAAATACCTCCTGTTTCAGCCATAAGCAAGCGTAAGCCATCTTTTTATCAAACCAAAGCCCAGTTTCAACCGATCCTTAACACATGCACAAGCCTTCTATAGCTGTTTTTGAAACATCAACTAGTACTGAGGGAATACAAACGTAGGGTTACTGGTAAATAACGATACCCGCGCGATCTAGGGGAAAACGCGATCCAAAGAAGCCCTCCCCACCTCATCAACCAGGCAAACAGGCCTTTTTTGTCATCCTACAAAGCTGAAGGAAGGAAAGCAAAAGGTGGAAATGCGATACAATTGACGCTAAAAAACAGTCTTAATAATACTTATTATGTTAAATCAGCAATGTTGGCAGATAAAAATAGATAGCCCCTCCCCTACCCTACCGTGTTTTTAAAAGGTATTTTCGCGTTCAATGGCTGTCAATACACGTGGAAGAAAGCGGCAAAAGCATTGTAAAAGGCTTGATTTGGGCAACGTGGCTACATTAGTAAATCAATTGAGAGGGATTGTAGATGAGTTTAGGTATGTGAAACATGAGCACAAACCGCGTTTTGATGAGATGTTTTCCCGTAAGTTGTTTTGTTTGCTTTATCTGTACGGTGTAGAGTCTGAACAGGGCTATTTTAGCGGAAGGGATGTTCACTATTTTTTTTTGAACAACCTGAATTGGGCCAAATCCTACTTTGAAAGGCTTGTTAGTGAGGGATGGATAACAAAGATTGAAATGGCCAAGGCCCGCACCCCTTATACTGGCATGCTCTCCCCGCTCTCCCTTGAGTTCATTTCACTGCTTAGGCGGAGGCTTGAAATGGTGGCCGATGAGATTGACCCGAATTTGCCAGTTGTTCCTGGGAAACAGAGCAAACACTACAAACAATGGCTTATAGACCATCCCAATGGCAACCGACCTGATCCTAAACCTGATGCCGATGAGCCTATCCCCGCTACGGAGCCCAACAATGCTAAGGCGAGCGCTCCGATTGAGCCAAATATTGATAGTGACGACATTTTCACCGATCTATCCGATACACGGTAGGGTTATTGGTTGTTTTTGTTGTTATTTGTAGTGATTTACGGAAAAATAAATTGGTAATTATGTGGCAGTTTGACCATAATTTTGCATATTTGCCTTGATGGCTTCCGAATTCAAGACCAAATTCAAGGAAATAAAAGACAGGCTCGCTGTGGATCGAAGCGACCACGCAGAAAATGATCGGTGAACTGGAGAAGGAATATCAGGATTACAATCTCTCCGTGTTTGTGCCCAAAAAGTATTTCGAGCACAAAGGATATTGCAAGGTGTCTTTCGGGTTCAGTCTAGACCGTACTCACGGGGGGGGATCGTAATAAAAGTTAATCTTCTGGTATCTCGGTATCTTGAAGGAACTCTTTAGCCCACGTAGCCGTAGTGATCCAATCCTTTGGCCAACCCGTACGGATCGGTTGAGATTATTTTCTTCACCCCATTAAGTTCGAACTCGAAAGTCAAGTTGTTGGCCGGGATTTTTATTCCCTCTCCAGCGATGACATAATCCATGTCCTTTCCACCACACACAAGTTCCTGTCCCTCCGAAGTGATGCGCACTTTCAATTGTGTCCTGATTCTGAAATGTTCCTTTAAAACTGGGTTCATTGTGATTATTTTTTAGGCGATGGATTATAGAAAACATTGCAACCACGAAAAATCAATGATTGGAGGGTAATTTGGTCGCCCAAGCTCCTTGAGTTATGCCTTATCCAATTGGTTTTACGGGTATCGTGTTCATCACAAACCCCTATTGATTTTATTTCTTTGTACAATATCCAGTTACGGAACTTATAACGCGTGGTTTTTACCATTATAGGTACTTTGAACGGTGCGACTAGCACTGAAACAAATACATTGAGCCATCCGAAAGGGAACAACTTTTTCCTTTTCTCGAAATGCACTATTTGTGAATCACCGTCAGGGCATTCTTTCCAGTCATCACGAAAATTTATTCCGCGGTGGAGACGGTAAATGTACCCGTGGTTGATGATGTATTTCCCTAAGCGCATTTTGTTCACTTTTTCCGTGTTTCGAATGCTTTCCGCATCATTTTAGGCGCATATGGTATCAGAGGCCATTTCCATGGTTTCGCCTTTGAATAAAGGCACAAGTTTTTCGGCTTTCTTTTTGGCAATGGATACCCTTTCCTCGAAAGAAAGATTTTTAGGCGTGGTTTTCATTGTATTGTTTGGTTTAATGGTATAAATATAGGCTTTTTTCACTCAACTATACAGAAAAATAATTTTCCTATATTGCTTGACTCATATAACTACTTAGTTATATATTTGAATCATCAAAGAAACAAAAACATTATCCTATGAAACAACTCATCCACAAAACCCAAAAAGCGGCCAAGCGGCTTACCTTTATCGATGCCCTGTTATGGGGGCAAATGGCACTTACGGTTACTATTTTCTCAATCCTTAAATTATAAGGCGATGGAAACAAAGAGAAAATACCTCGTTTGCGATTTGGGCAATTTTTACTTTATCAATGATAAGAAAGTTATGCAAATCGATCCAGAAAAAGCAGAAGTGACTAATTACGGTAAAGCTACTTTTGATATTGTCCAAAAAGACACTTCTTTCACTATGATTAACAAAAGAAGGTTTTTGGAGGAACTATTAAATGCTCAAACAAAGCAAATCAATGACGTTGCAATTGAGCCTCAAGACCTTTACGGCTCATCCCTCTATTTATTCAGGCGCAAACCAAAAAATCGGATTTTATTTACCATGGGTTGGAAGCCTCCTATTTGGCATTGAACGCAGCTGATATAACCCTTACCTTCAGGATCCATAGACCCACGGGGGCACGGAATTAAACCCAATACTTAAACCGTTTGAACACAGTAAACCAGCGATGATTACCGCTAAGGCGATAGGAACATTGGTTCCTCTGGTGTTGCTACGCCAATTGAGAAAGGACAACCCGAAACTTGCGTTTGCCAGTTTGATAGTGCTTAACGCTGGCTATTCGTACGTGGGTTGGCACAATTACCAAGTTACAGTCCAGTTCCGATTTTAAGGGCCGCCAGTAAAACGGCCCGTGGCATTTTGGTTTAGGCGCAGCCCGATCACCTCACCACATTGAAGTCATTGAAAATATTGTCATCACTTTCACTTCCAACATCCACCTGTTCCTCGGGAGGCTTTTCAAAAGCCTCCTTTTCTTTTTCAGGTGCATGGCCATTCGATTGCACGCTAGGCAAAACAGAATCCAGCCTTTCAACTCCAGGTAAATCCAGCAAGTCGAGTAAATCCGGCTTTTCTTGAAACATGCGTTTAACTTCGTCAGTAACCAGTTGCACCCCTGGCTGCCCGTGCGTCATCATCACATCGAAGAAACCGTTCCCGAACAGATCCTTGGCACGCAGGTTCAGGTGCCAGCACATGAAGATCATCTCGTTGGGGTAAAGCCTTCCGAGCCTGGCCCGAACTGAGAACGCTTTATGGTTGCAATGCAGGTATTTGGTGCAGTAGTCATTTAGCGAAAGCCCCGTTGCTTTAAAGACCATCTCGTAAATCCTGCTTTTTTTTAATTTCATACGGACAAATATAATCCCATTTTGTTGAATAGCGGAAAAATAATTTTCCACAAACACTTGACTTGAATAACTTATGAGTTATATTTGGACATGAAAAAGACGCAACTGGAACAAATCGACAAACAGATTGAAACACTTGATGGCACTATAGCTGGATTAAAAAAAAGGCTTGCTGATTTGAGGAAAAGAAGGAAACTGATCGCCCAGTTGGAGGAACTTGACAGGAACAAAAAATGATATTGAAGACTATCAAAGATCGCTGTTTCAAAGCAGCAAGCATTGCTAAGCCTAAGCAGATAACGTTAACGGCAATGTATTTTGAGAGCAATTCGGTAGTATATAATCTGTTTGAGCTTGGGGAGCCCGCTATGGGGGAAGACAGATGGGATATGGGTAGAAGTCCCCGATTTAAAGTAGCCAGAGCTACCGACTTTGTAAAAACTGATCTTATGGCAAAATGTAAAAACATAAAATGTCGCAAGGAATTGAAAAAAGGACAGACTAACTATTGCAGCCGCGCTTGCAGGAATGAATACATAAACAGGCCAAAGCCAAAGTTCAAACGGAGCGATGATTCTTTGCTGGGGGCTGGTATTACAGGCAGAGGGATGTTTGACCATGAAGGCAACGATTAACATTCACTGATTTTATGGACAACATAGAAAAACAGTTCTTCAAGATAATCACGGGCTATGATTATGATCCAGAAAGCCCACACATGACTTTAGTGAATGATAAAATAATTCCGATCCGTGAAGAGGATATTAGAATTGCCCAAGCCTGCGCCCGTAAATACGAGGAAGGATTGAGAGAGGCTTGGAGAGATGGATATGACGCTGGTTATGGAAGAGAAGGATAAAAGTCTATAGAGAACTACAGTCAAAAGAAATTGAAGGAACAATAGCGTATGCGAATGGTGAGTTGTTGATAAGCGAACTGACTATACTGAAAGATCAAGAGATCGATGAAGTAACACCCCTTAAATGACAAAGCAATGGAATGGATAAGCGTAAATAAGAAATTACCAGCAATTGGAGTAGAAGTAATAGGATATTCTAGAAAATGGATTCACTCTGACTTCAATTCAAATGGAATAAGAATATGCTTTCTTGGCATAGATGACGAGTGGTCATCAGCAAAATGGGATAACGATCAAGACTCATGGCATACCCACGCAAAATGGAGATGTGAAAATCCAGAAAAAGATGATTTTACACCAACTCATTGGCAAAACTTGCCTAAGCCACCTAAACCCTGACCTATGGAAGAAACAAAGAAAAACCCATGCCCTGAATTCCCGCATTTTGGGGCTCATTATCCAGATGCTTGCTGTATCGATGGATTTCTTTGGGATTTGGACAGTTGTGATTCTTCAAATGATAATGGAACGGTTGTTCTTACGTATGGAGGTGAAGACCCCTGTCCATTTTGCAATACCGAAGCTTATCTGGAATGGGTTGTAGATGAAGAAAATTCACGCGAGGATGTTTTGAAATACATTGAACAATTAAAAGAAAGATATGGGGCAAGCTAAAAAACTTAAAGCCATCTCCTTGGTAAAGCAAACAATGAAAACAGAATAGATATGAAAATACTACACCCAAGAGATTTTATCAAACTGTTAACTAAGCAAGAAATAACCGATGAAAATGAGTCCGATGATTGTGATCTAACTTGGACACAAGTGGAAGATTTATTAGCAGCATACGCACAAGTAATAATTGATTCCATTCCCAAAGAAGCAAAGAAATGAAGACAAAAAAGACAGTGATATACGAATGGATTTGCCCAGTATGTGGATGTATCAATTCAACTTCATCCAAGGGCATTGGATTGTGTAAAAGATGCCAATGCAATGCTGCTAATTATGATTTTTGCGAAGAGCTTTACATACAGGATCCAAATATTTTGAACTCGGTATGCAATTGCCCTCTGACGATTCAGGGTTTATGAAAAAAGTGCATCAACAAGAAAAAGAAATTGCCTTAAAAAGAAAAAATAGGTATGAAAAACCCCAAACTCCAATTCGACAGCAAATGGTTCGTGATAGACGCGCCTGAGATAATTGATAGAACTAGTCCTAAAATTAAAGGACCAGTTTTAACAGAGATGGGGGATACGAGAGCAATACCAAGAAGCCCTCTCCAAAGCCCCACGATGGGAGGTGAAGAACCAAGAAACAGTAAAGATATTAATCTGGAAACAATATTATGAACTTATAGATGAAGAAGGCGGATGGAGATACTGGAATCCAGACCCAACAAAGCTGTATGATATACCTAAAGATTGGAAAGTCGAGATAATAGATAATAGTTTTCATCAAGAAGAAAAAGTAGCCATCCTCATCCCTGAAGAATAGGTGAAGGAATAGAATAATTCATTTCTTACTTTTTAAATTAATTTTATGCATAAAGAATTGAACAAAGAAAAGATCGATAAAATAAAAGCTAAGTCTGATAAAGTAAGCAACTATCATAGACAATTAGATAAATTATTAGGATTGCGTCCTTTGATTTACGATAAAACCGATTTGAATTTTAAAAAATCTAAAAGAAAATAAAAATGGAATTATCTAAATTAGAAAAACAAATATTTAAAGTAATGACAGGATTAGATTACTCTGATGATAATCCCATCATTTTAATTCCTCATATTGAATATGCAAAAACATTAGGCGGGTTTTAGGGATAAAGTTCCCGACCTGTAGCGTAAGGGGAGGCCGCGTGAGAGCCGCCCAATTTTAAACCCAAAAAACTTTAAACCAAATTTTATGAAAATCACTTTCAGGATAACCAAAGAACACCTTGACAAAGACAATTTTTACCAAGGGGAACAATCGTTAGAGAATTTTGACGGCAATTTGGAGGCCGATGAATCACTGGGATATGTGCGGTTTAAAAAATCATTAATCGTATCTGGGTATATTTCATTCAAGGCAGGTTCGGGCATCAAGGCAGGTGAGGGCATCAAGGCAGGTTCGGGCATCGAGGCAGGTGAGGGCATCGAGGCAGGTTCGGGCATCGAGGCAGGTGAGGGCATCGAGGCAGGTTCGGGCATCAAGGCAGGTTCGGGCATCAAGGCAGGTTCGGGCATCGAGGCAGGTGATGCATCGAGGCAGGTTGGGGCATCAAGGCAGGTTCGGGCATCGAGGCAGGTGAGGGCATCAAGGCAGCTTGGGGCCATCAAGGCAGCTTAGGGCATCGAGGCAGGTGAGGGCATCGAGGCATCATTTGTTTTTTCGTTCTCATTCTCTATTGAATGCAAAAAAATGATAACCTATAAACTTCCGTTTTTGAGGAAATACTATTCCAGAATCCAAGGAATGGAGGAATTTAAGCCCATCATAGAAAACGAAAACAAGTGCTGGGAAAATATCCGATATAAGCTTAAACCAAAATCAGATTACATACTTTCATTGTCGTGGCATCCGCACATTAAGGCACAAATCAAAATGTTCCTTCAAGTGGAGAAAGAAATAGACGGATCAGAACTTTAACACTTCAAACCGATAACAAACATGGATAACAAAATAACAAAATATCAAGTAACATTAGGCGAATCGGAGTCTTTGCGAGCCTTCGCCATAATAAGCAAATCAAAACCGCAGCAATTATTTTTGGTGCCTGTCTACATTGCTGGGAGTTTGGTGATTTTAAAAGTTCAAAACAAACTTTTGAAAAACCTATAAAACCGTGATAAAAGTCGAGCCAGTAAAACGGCCCGTGGCATTTTGATGACAGAATCACATTTGAAGCAGCTCAACTCCCCGGAACTATTGGAGGCAATTTCACCGATTGTTGAATTGGATCCGACCAAAGAATGGATGGATTATGGACATTGATAAAATCAGCAGAATAATTTTGAAAGCCAAAGGACAAAACAACTGAATTATGACCTACGAACGACTGATAGAGGAATTCAAAAAAGCACGGCAGTCCAAAGGCCTGAGCAGCCAGGATGTGGCAGGCCCCAACAACTGCCAAGTGTATTCCTTCGAAAAGAAAAAGCGCTTCATTAAGGCGACCACCCTCATGGAATGGCTGGACAAGATGGGGCTGACGTTGAAGATTGTGAAACAGAAAACCAAAAAATAAAATCATGAGCGAAGAAAAAAAGGAAGTGGCACAACTCACACCAGTGCAGACATTCCAAAACCAATTGAAAGGATATGAAGGCAATATCCGTGACCTGCTGGCCATCCACGGAATGACCGAACGCGAGTTCATGGTGGTAACGTTGAACTCCATCAAAAAAGTACCAAAACTCTTGGAGTGCGATCGCAAGACATTGATAGCTGCCATCCTTACGAGTGCGGAACTGGGATTGCCTCCAAACACACCACTAGGACTGTCGTACATACTCCCCTACAACCGCAAGGTCAAAGTCGGAAACCAATGGACACACGTTCTTGAGGCGCAGTGGCAACCGGGATACCAAGGTCTATTGGAAGTTGTCCTCCGCAATCCCAGAGTGGAAAGCATTGACTCAGGCATCGTGTATTCCAATGAGACGTGGGTATTCAACAAAGGACTACGCGATCCTTTCAGCCATACCCCTCTTCCCCCATCGAAACGAGGGGAGCCTGTAGGTGCTTATGCGATAGCGTGGTTGAAGGATTCCGTCAAGCCAAAGGTTGTGTTCCTTTACAAAGAGGAAATCGACATGTTCAAGAAAATTTCCCAAGGCGCTAACTCGGAATATTCCCCTTGGAACAGCGATGAGAAAGACCCGGCCAAATGGATGTGGAGGAAGACCTGCATCAAACAGTTGATAAAGGAACTCCCCAAGACCAAGGAGATGGCACGCGCCTACGTACACGACAACGTTGTGGAAATGGGCGGCAGCCAAACCGTCACCGAGGAAGGCACCGTTGAGGTCATAGAAAGCGATTTCCAGAAGAACCAGCCAAAGATCGAGCAGAAGGAAGCCAAGGACGCCAACATAGCCTCCACCATACAGGACGGGCTCTTTGACAAAAACAAAAAAGAGTCATGAGGGCTTCGTTATCATATAGGCCAGTTGTTCCACATGCAGGTAAAACCTTAGGCGATGCACTCAAATCTGTGCTTCGTGAAAAGTATGAATTGGACAGTGTAAGTCATCTTTTGAGGGAAAGCGACATTCCATATTTGGAAGGATTGAGAGATGCTGGAATTAAAGATGCAAAGGAATTGATCGATTGTATTGAACAGCACAAAAAAGTTGAAATATTTTTGAGTTATTAAATGACCAAACGCGAAAAACTGATAGTATCCATCATCAAGTTCAACCAAAATGAACTCTACGACTGGAAATTGAGCAGCAATAAAGCGGACAACAAAATGAAGGTACTGGCAAAACTCAATGAACGGATCACCAAAACCATAAAAACATAAACCTATGGACATCCTGCAATACCTGGAGGACTTCGATAATGCAGAACTCAACGATTACGATTGGGAGGAACAGATGAGGGAAGCAGTGGACAACTTCAACGCTGAGTTCAACGCGGCCTTTGATAAGGCGAAGACGATCGCCAGATACAAACGCTGGAAGTACAATTTGAAACACGCAGAGCCAACGAAATGACAGCATTGCAAAAGGTGTATGAAGAGATCGCGATCCGAGAGACCACACGTGTGCTCAGGCTGTGGAACGACCCAGCATTTGAGCCACAGCCATCTCATACCTAGAAGTTATCGCAAGGATTTGGAGGCAGTGAAAGAGAATATAACATTCCATTGTTTAAGTGTTGGTAAGAAAGGTTGCCACGAGCATTTTGAGGGAATGGGAGCACCGCTACTCATGGATTTTCAATCTAACATGGAGATAATCCGAAGGCTGGACGAAACATATTTCCTTAAAAAACTTTTCAAACTGCATCAGTATTGGAATGTAAATGACCGCTCAAATTCATTCTCTTCTTTTGTGGCGAAAAAAGCATTGAGTCCATTTCTTTCTGAACTTCCAAAAATAAATACCGTGAAACTAAATTCGTGAACTATGACAAACAGACGCACTTGGAAGATCAGGGGGTTTCGTGGCATTAAGAATCCTCGTAATTTCAGTTTTGCTTATAAGCTGGATTTTGAGGTACTTGAAAAAATTCTTAAAATACAATTCAAAAGGTATATAAAAGGAAAGCAAAATATTGAAGCGTACAAAAAGCAATTAGGTTTATGAAACCACAAAGAGAAGAAGGTTTTTATAAAATCAAAGTTACTGAATTTGGTCCGCCTTTTTGGACAATTGGTCTTTACCAGCATTACGGAAAAGATATGGCATGTTGGAGATTTGCCGAAGGTGACGGTGATGAAATGTCTTCCTCATTCAACGTCCTTGAAATAGATGAAAAAATGATAATGAAAGATCGTATTTACGAAGAGAAATTATGATAAAACAAATCAGAATACCTCAACATACACCTCAATGGCACCAATGGCGTTTTGAACATGGCTTTGGCGGAAGCGACATCGCAGCTGTGGTAGCCACCAAATCAAAGACCATTGCTGATCTATCGTACACTTCGCCTGTGAAGCAATTCCTTACGTTCATCGGAGAACCGGTCGATCAATTTTCCGGAAACATTGCGTCAGAATCCGGTCATTACTTCGAGAATATAATTTTGGAATGGCTCAAATACTATGATCTTGAAGATCACGATCAGCTTGCAATGTTCAGGCGCATCAAGGCAAAAGAAAGACGGATCAACAAAGTAATCCAGCCTAAAGTGTTCATGGTTAACTCCAAATATCCACATCTTTTTTATTCACCCGATGCGTGGGTTTTCCCTAACCACGGAAAAGACAAATGGCTCGGGGAATGTAAAAATACGACCTCAATGGAGGCAAATCGCTACCTAGCAAAGGTGAGTCCTGCGTTCTATTTGCAGGTACAACAAGGATTAATGATAACCGAACTTCCTTATGCGCTGCTAAACATTTTGATCGATGGCCGCTGGCTGAACGTTATCCGTATAGAACCACATCAACCTACTTGGGACTTAATTATTGAAGCAAGCACTGAAATGTGGGATAAAATTCAAAGGGCACGCACTATCAAAAAGCAATACTCGTTGCCCAGTTATTTCGGAGTGAACCATGAAACACTTACAGAAGAACAACGCAAGGCAGTGGAGATGCTCACTGAACTGGAACCTGACATCACAGGAACAGAAAGCGAACTAGCATTTATACGGGAGATGATAAAACCTTCAGAGGTTGACAACCCCATGCAAGGGACAGAAACCCAGAGAACGCTTTGTGAAGAGTACCTTGGATTGGGAGACGAACAAGACCTTCTCGAGATAGAACGCAAGAAACGTCAGGTATGGCTCATACAGTCGTTGCAAGGATCGAACAAAGCAGAATTCGAGGATGGGACATTTTTTTCTTATAAATCAGATACTCGTGGTTCTCGAAGATTGTATGTTTCACCTAAAATTTTAACATCAATAAAATGAAAAAAGGAACTGAAATACTCAATGGGGTGGAAAACCCGATCACAATGGAAACGCCTTACATTGTGGACATTGAAATTATAGGCGCGTGCCCCATTATCTTCCACCGCTGGTCATGCGAGGACGTAGCAAACAAAGCATCGGCCAAAAAAGGTAGTAAGGAAAAGAAATCAGACAACATTGAGGCTTTCATTTATCGCGATCAGGAAGGCCATATCTGCCTTCCAGGTGAGTATCTGCGCATGGCAATGGTATATGCCGCCAAATTCAAGCAAGACCCACGCAGTCCACGCAAATCGGCATTTGACCTGTTCAAGGCTGGAATAGTGCCTTTGACAGACTTGGCCAAAATAAATGGAGGTACAAAAAACTGGGATTTTATAGATCAGCGCAATTACAAGAATGCGTCCGGCTTTTTTGAAAGGATGGAGTGCGGAACTGCAATTGATGGTCAATACGCCTGAGTACATCGACTATCAGTTTTTCAGCGAGGTTCTTTCGATGGCCGGCAGGTTGATCGGGTTGGGCGATTTCAGGCCAACTTACGGAAGGTTCGATATTGCAAAATGTAAAATTTTATAAATTTTTGCTGAGGAGGGGTGTTGCAAGGTATGGTAGGTGTATGGTTCGGCGGGGCAGTGTCCGGTGCGGTCTGGAACCTTTCGGTGGAGGTTAACCGAATTTTTTTATGAATCCATTTGAAAAATATTTATCAAAAGAAGATTTGCTTCACAAATCTGTTTTGGATTTTGTGAGGTATAAATACCCTCACGCAATAATTGCTCATCCACCCAATGAAGGAAAAAGAACTCCGTTTGAGAGATTCAAAACAAAATGGCTTGGGATTTCAAGTGGATTACCTGATTTAATGATATTTTCACCATCGCATAGTTACTTTGGTCTAGCGATAGAAATAAAAGTAAAGCCCAACAAAATGACCGATAGCCAACTCAAATGGCACGAGAACCTCTTCAACTGTAGATGGCAGTGCGCCTGTGTGTACAACATAGACGAGGCCATGGATGTGATAAACGAATACTTCAACCCTGCAACTAAAAAATATGGAAATAACTGAATTTAGAATTGGTAACTTAATCAAAGTAAAAGACAAGATTGTTACAATTAATTCATTGAGTGCTGATGGATACAATCATTATGTAGATGATTATGGGCACTTTCCAATTTGTTGCTGGGAAAAAATATCTGAATCATCTCCTATTCTCCTCACTGAGGAATGGTTTTTTAAATTTGGGTTTAAGAGACTAAATTATGCTTTAGTTGGTCCAGCTACTGATAGTTATCTTCATCCTGAAGTAAGTATATGGAATCCACCAGGTGATGAAGAATTTAGACTTAATGACACTGTTCATTGCCCAATTATTGTATTTGTCCATCAACTTCAAAACCTTTATTTCGCTTTGACAGGACAAGAACTAAAAATAATCGATAAACAATAAAAAATGGAAACCTCAACAGACATCCGTAAAATCAAATTCATACCCTTGGGCGACCGCGTGCTCATAGAGCCTGATCCAGCTGCGTCCATTACCGATACTGGCATCATCATCCCTGAGACAGCAAAGGAACGCCCACAACTTGGAACAATCGTTGCCTGCGGTGAAGGCAAGGACAACGACAACGAAATCATCCAAAAACTCAACATGATCCTTGTCAAACTGGACGTGTCGTTCAAGTATTCACCGTTGCACAAGTTTGTTCCTGGTATGCGTGTCCTTTACGGAAGGAACGCTGGCAGCGAAATAGACTATGACGGAAGGAAATTGCTGATTATGCGGTTTTCAGACATCGCAGGAATTTTGTAGTGAGCAAACGTAAACAAAATATCGATCTCAAGACCAGAAGCGGACAAATAGATTTTCTTGAGAAATATTCAAAGTTCCTTGAAGAACATGGATACCTTGATACTGATTGGAGAACAGAACTGCCTTTTGCTATTGATCGTTTTATGGCTACACTCAATAAGAAAACAAAATGAAACTGATCCTCAGCCCCAAACACCTTGCAAGGCATCTCTCCAAAATAGATTTCCCATTGGAAGGTGTGGCCACTGTCCGATTGGAACCAAAGGACAGGTTGGTAATCACTTCAACCTCAAAACAGGAAATAAAACTGTTGTATCACGCAGTTATTGAGAAGCCTGAATCAGAAGAAGAAATAAAGCAAATAGTCTGCGCTTGGGACAAACTTCTTGAAGTGGTCAAAACCATGCCCGACAGACCGATCATGTTCACCATAGATCACAATAAATTAGAGATGCTTATTCGGTTTTGAGATGGATTCCATACAGATAAAATATTGGATTGTTGAAAGGTTGAATCAAATTTCGATCGTTGAACTGACCGATGCTTCTTTTTACAAAGCCTTCCCGAATCCGAAAGGTTCTTTTGTCGATGTGGCCATAAAGAATATGCTTTTGGTGAATAACGGTAACAGGCCAATCGAAACCAGTGAGGAAATACTAGAATATTTTTGTAAAGCAAATGATTTGAAGTATTGGCGTGGCAATGATTTTCCGTTCAATCATTATTTCTGCAAAAAAATCACTCGGTTTTGAGTTCCTCGAGCAAATTGTCCATCTCATTTTCGATCTCTCCTTTGGTCTGTTTGATGTCCACACCCAATTGCAATGCAGCCAATTTAAGTGCTCGGTAATCCTTGAAGATGTTAGTGAACGTTTCCTTTTTGCGTTTCAATGCGTGTTCCTTGTCCTCGGGCTTTGAAGATGGGTTGCGCATCACAAGGTTGAATTCCTTTTTTGTCTGCTTGATCGCATCGCTCAGGCGGTAGACACGGTAACGGAATGCTTGAGAAATATCCTTCACCTCTGTCTTCTGGCCGGTGAACAAAGCAGTGAGTTCTTTCCCAAAGTCATATTGCTTGCCGTAGGTGTCCGTGGTGCCTTTTAGTGCTTTGGCAAGATTCTCAACCGATTTTACAGTTCCAACCTGTGTAATACTCTCAACATGCATGAAAATATCCATCGCTATTTCCCCTGGGGTTGAATAGGGGTTGTAAATCTGTCCACCTGTCTTTTTCTGGTTTCTTGTAACATCCTGATAAGCAGTCAGCACCATTTCCTCTGAAAGGAACGGTTGGAGTATCTGCCACGACATATCGAAAGCCGATTCTGGTATACTGTTACCGTTCATGAAGGCATAGAAAGGACGCTTGAGGTAACTGAAAGGATCGGAATAACCCATGTCCAGCAAGGTGATTTTGTCCGCCTGATGGCCAAGGTACAGGAACTCGCTGGTTTCCTGCCATGGGGCCACGAATTTGCGCAAGGCCTTGTCATCGTCATCGTCCATGCCCAAGAATGCCCTTGAGGCTATGGACGCTCCCAAAGGCAAGGAAACGGCTGTCATAAGTCCAGCCATACGCTGTGCACCAATAGATGCGGTTTCCTTTGAACTTAGTTCACTCTTGGCCAAGGCAGCTGTATTGTATGCCGTCCTGATTACCTCCGCAGGGAAGGCCACAAAGGAGCCTATGAACGGGTTGAATCGGAGCTCCTTCACGATCTTTGGCACCAAGGAATAAGTCGGATATGTGGAACGGACTATTTCTGCTGCTTTATCCTTTACCTGTTGTTTATTCCAATTTGGGAATGCTTTTTTGTAGCGCGAGTATTCGTTCTCGAAAGCGTATATCTTGTAAAGGTCGTCCTCGAACTGGTAAAGGTTCTGTGCCGTGCTTAAAACACCGTTTTTCACTTTCTGCAAACGCCCTTCATTAAGGCGCTCGAAGAAATCGTTGCCTTCCTTGATGTCACCGATGATCTTCCTCAATTCCCCGGCCGATGCTGAATCCTGGACGATGCCCAGTTTGATGTACTCCTGTAATTTCTCGCGCATGGCCTTGTCATTGGAATACAGGTTGGCAAATGCCGTCTGTGCCGCCTTTCCGAACTTGTCCAGCCGCCAATGGCCGTTGGCTATCACAAACCCAAGGTTGCCGAAGAAGTTGCGTGCGTGGGTCTGTATGGAGAAAATGGTCTTGCCTGCCTTGATGTAGCCGAAGAACTTCAAGAGGTACTGTATGAACTTGCTGTTGGCTTCGTTTGCGTTGAACTCAGCGAACGCCTGCGCTATCTCAGGCGTGGTGTAGAGTCCGTTCAATGGCGCCATGGTGCGCGAGCCTTCAGCTGCTATCGGTGCATAGAACTGTCCCTGTGGTTTATCGAACAGGAACTTCTCCATACCGTCCTTTCTAACATCCTGAAGGAAATGGTTCTTCGCGATCAGGTTTGCCATCTTGGTCACCGATCTGGCATAGTTGAGCAACGGGTCTCCGTATTCACCCATCAATGCCCTTATCTCAGGCGCGATCTCACCGCGTTTCTTAAGGATGGACAGATCCTTGGACCCGAGTTTTGAGCCTTTCATGATGGCCATAGGTGCATCGGGAGAATACAAAAGGTAATTGACAAGCCCCTGCATCTCCTCTTGGCTGTAGTTGGCGTATTTTTGACGAAGGAACGCCATAGCCTTGTTCTTCACTTCCTCTGGCACCGACCAGAACGGGTCATCGTATTTACGATAGCTTCTGGTCAAGTAAGTCCCTAAGTTGTCTGTGAACTTGGCCGATAGGTCGCCTGAGACAATACCTTCGTCTATGAACCGTTTGCTCAGGTTGTCCACTTGTGCGCGCATGTCCTGAATGATCTCGAGTGTCCTTTGCGGTATGGGGTTCAGCGGTTTCTTGCCGCTGAGAACTGCGTTCAAATCGGTCACCTGCGCATCGGTGATCTTTCCGTAGTCTTTCTCAATGGCTTTTTTGAGGTCACTAATGGTAAACTTTATCTGCGATTCGTATGCACTTATCTCAGCACGTGTCTTGTTCCAACGGTCGAAGACATGTTGTGGAAGGTACCCTTTTGAGGTGAACTGTTCCTTGAAGAACTTCTTGATCTTGTCGCCAAGGTCGGTGTCGAACAGGAAATTGTGCGACAGTCCGTTTGATACCACACCGATCGGGTTTTTCTTGCGTCTGTTGTATGCAACCACATCACTGGCTGTTTCAGGTGCCTGGTGCTGCAACTTGGAACGGTCAACGGTATAGGTCTTTTTGCCCGACTTTATCTTCACCTTAGATCCTTCTCGGGAGACAACAACACCTTGTTTGGTGGAGTTCTTCCATTCGAAGTTCACTTTGTCCTCTTCGCGCACATTGGTGGTTTCGTTCAATGTGGTCTTGGGCGAAGGCTCAGCGGTTTCGGTTTTAGTCTCGGTCTGTATGATCGAGGACTTATGCACCGGATACACCGTGTTACCGCTCTTGATCTTGTAACGGTCGTGCGATTCGGAGACTATTTCTCCTTCTCTTTCACCACCAAGCCATTCGAAGGTTACTTTTTTGCCTATTTTTTCTCCGACTCCATTCTCCTCCGTCCCGCTTTGGCTAGGCTCTGGAACTTCACTTTGCCGTACGTTTTCCTCCCTATTGACGCTGTCACTGCCGCTGGGTTCTTCACCCCCGGCTCCTTGCTGATTTTGCTCTCCAGTTCCTTGAACCGTTGACCCGATCCCAGCTTCGGTTTCTTTTGGTAGTTGTACATTGTCCTCTGGTGTTAAAATTGATTTATCAGTTTTTGGAGACTTGCTTCGCTTTGGTTTTTTAACGCCTGCTTCAACAGTTGGCAGTTTTTCAGCTTGTTGCGCTTGTGGTGTTTTTTCTTTGGTATTTTCTGGAACAGTTGGCTGTCCTGGTTGAGGTTGCTCAGTTTCAGGCGTTTCATTTTGCTTGGTTTCTGTGGATGTCTCCGACATAGATGTCGGAGACATGGCTGTTACATATTCGGAACGTTGGACTTTTCTGTTGCCTTCATTGTCTGTATAAGAATGCTCAAAAAGATCGGATGCGCCTTTTGTGTCCAATCCCTCAAGTTTTGTCCCTTTGTTTTTGTCGGAAAGTATTTTTATCCCCGATGGGTTGTTTTCAAATTCACCTGTTTCGTCATTCTTTACAAAATGATGCAATTCTATTTCAACGAATCCTTTTTTGGTTTTCTTTCTTTCAACTTCATAGTATTCGTCATCGCTGACTTTTACTTTGTCGCCTGTTTGGGCGTTTTCAACAAGCCAATTACCCAATGCTTTAGGCGATTGATCCGTTTTTGATTGTTCGCCTGCCGATTGAAATCCTTCATTTGCGTTTTGTGGTTTCTCAGGCGGATTTGGTTCCTCTTTGGGAACTACTTTTTCTTCTTGCGGGACTGGAACTTCACTTTGGACGCTGCTGACCGTTTGTCCCCCTTGTGCATTGGAAGGTTCTTTGGTCCCTGTCCGGGGAATTCGTGACTCCACTTTTCCGCTATCTGTGGATGCTTCATCCACATGTACCGGCGTTGCGCTTCTGACTGAAAGGGCATCGTTTTGTTGTTTAACGTTTCCTAAATCTGTTTTTGGATATTTCAAATTCTGTTCTGGCGAATTATTGGTCACTGAATGGGCACCAAGGCCTCCTACAGCACCTTGCGCCATTGCTTCCAAGCGTTCGCGGGACTTCTCGTTGGTGTTCGCATCGTTCCAAGATTTGCCAAGGTCGTTGCCTGCCGTCTGGCCAGCACCGATCTGTTCCATCCATGTCTGGGAATATTCCGTACCTCCTTCGATAGCACCTGCTTTGGCCATCATTGAGGCTCGGTTTCGTAGACTTTTCAACAACTGGTTCTTGGGAAATACCTTGGTGACGTTCTTTGCGCCAACGTAATCCAAAAGCCCTGCTGCTGTACCATAAGCAACCGATGCAGCTGGATGGTCCAGTTTCTGGTCGATGACCTGTTTTATCGTAAGATTATTGTCTGCTGCTATTTTCTTGATGCCGTCAAGGTAGATGCTGCCAACCTCTTGGCCTATTGAAGTTGTGCCAGCTGTTGCTATGCTTACTGGTATCTGTGCCGATGCTTGACCCAATGCAAAACTCAGCCAGTTAAGTGCATCTATAGGGTCTTTCACTTTTTGCAGGTTGGAGACCAAATCCTTTGACAGTTCCTCGCCTTTCTCACCGTGCTTTATGGACCAATCGATCAAGCCCTGTTTCGTACGCTTGATGCTTTCCTCTTGCTCTTTGGTATAAAGATTGGGCTGGGAGAAACTTTCGTGCTTGTCGGCCATGGTGGCCATGGCTCCTACTAAAGAAGATGGTAAATCATACGCCAACGTTTTCCATGCGCTTTTTGCAGCTGTGACTATAGGGTTTGATTCCTTTGGGCCTTCGCCCATCTGTTCAGCGATATATTCTTTTGCCTTCTGTTCATCGTTCTGCTGCATTGACTGCTCAAAACGTTTTTGCTCAGGCGTTTTTTGGTTCTCCGCCATGACTTTGGCGAACTGTGCATCCTGTTCAGGCGTGGGATTGATTGGTGTTCCTACCTTACCATTTGCCGCGGGCTGTGAAATATTTCCCTCTGGTGGAGGTTGAGGCAAAGAGGTTTCCGAACCAGGAAGCGATTCGGGTACTGAAATATCTTTTTTTTTTACAAATCCGAACTGGTCTTGAAACTCCTGTAGACTTTTGCTGTAAAGACCACGGCCCTTGAGTCCTTCATAAAGTTTGCCTATCGATACATCGTTGCTGAACTGGTCCTGGAAATCATTGAAGGTCTTTGTGTAAAGGCCTTTCTCGACCATTCCGTCATAGAGTTTCTGCTTTGGGTCCAATACCTGCTTTCCCATCTGTCAAAGGTCGTCAAATGCGCCTTTTTCAAAGTTAGCGTTATTTTCCTTCCACTTCAAATACGCGTTCTCGTTCATCTTTTCAGCCAGTTTCTTGCCGTGGTTGTGCTTCATGTAGTTGAAATACTCTGGGTTCTTCATGTCCACTGGAATATCGTGCACGGTAGTGAATGGCTTTTTGTTTCCCATCAAATCATTGGAAGTTCCTTCCTTCAGCACCAGTCTTATCACTGGCTTGTTGTCCTTATAGGCGGTGGTTGCACTCTGTATCTCCTTGCCGTCCCATTTGTTGTCGGAAGGTATTGGCACTTGTGCATTAAGGAATTCAGGGTTTTCAATTTTACCCTTAAAGAATTTGGGTACGATATTTCCTACCTTACCAATAATTGGGAATCCCATACTTGGAATTTCTTTTGTAGTTGCAAGGTTGTTCAATGCCTGCATCTGGTCGTTGGTTACCTTATAATGGTCTTCCTGTACACTTGTACCCTCTTTTTGTGCTTGGGTATATGTTCCGATCGATCTAGTGTATTTTTTGTTGACTTCTGTCTGCAATTGTCTGACAACTGGTTCTACTTTATCGTACACCAACGAATTGAACTTGGGGTCCGTCCTGATCTGGTTGTACACTTCTTGGACACGGTTTAGGTTGCTTGGGTCTTCCCCGTTTGCACGTAATTGATCCTCTGCAACCTGCCAATAGGCTTTGTTCTCTATGCGGGGATCACTGTGGATCAAAAAATTTGTGGTCTCACCGATGTTCTTGAAACGCACGCCATGCTGTTGTGTTTTTTCCAGTTGGCCGAATGGTGTATTTATAATTGTTCCTTCAGGCGCGTAGGTCATCTGTGACTTGATTGGTCCCAATGAATCAGTCACCAAGGCATTGACATTGTAAGCACTAGGATGTGAGTTCATAGCCCTTAGTTCATCTGTATTGATGTTGTTAATGTGTTTATCTATGAGTCTTCCATTGGGATCTACATCATACAATAAACTTGACCTGAGTTTGGTCATGGCATTAGTATCGAACTTGTTCCTGTCCTTCAAATATTCCTGTTGGTGCTGTTTAACAATATCTTGGGCTTCATTTCTTTTGGCTATATTACTGTTCACTGTTGATTCATCCTCAGCCAATGCCTGCTTTATCTCAAGCCCAGACAAATGCGGGTTTTTCAACGCCATGTCATAAGTTTTCTTTTTGTGTGCACCTATTTCGCGTAGGCTTTCCTCTTGTTGGAATGTACCTGGTTTGTTGAAATCACTTTTCAAAAGTTCTTGATCTCGTTGATGTTGCTGCCGCTGCAACATCTGGTCATAATAGCGCTTGTTCAAAAGGTTCTGGTTCATGAACTGCTGCCTGCGCAACAGTACATCCAATCCCTTGTTGCCCTGGAATATCTGTGCCTCTCCTGCACCTGTGCCTATTACTCCTAGGGTGGTCATTTACGATGGTGTTTCATTAGGCGATGGATAATCCCTCATGCTCCAGAATGATGAAGATGGTCTGTTCCAATAATTTGGTATTCCATAAGAGCCACCGTAACCACCGCCACCATAGCCACCCTTCAATGAAGCTGTCTGTGCAGCGATACCTGTCAGATCGTTGACCGCGCCATATCTGTTCTGCATGGCTGCCCCTTCAAGTTGACGCTGGTAATTAAGAAACTGTTGTTGATCTTGGTTTTGAAATCCTGCCACATTGGAATTTGCGGCCATCAATTTGCCCAAAGCGTTCTGTTTGAAGTTTTGGTACCTTGAGGCAATGTCATTGTTCATTTTGTTTTTCAATCCCCCTTCGATATTGGCTGCACTGTTGAGAATATCGGTTGCCGATCTTGCGTTGCGTTGGACATTGCCTATTGCATTTGAAACAGTCTTGTCATTGCGTGCTTCGTCAGCGCTCTGACCTGCGTATGTTGTCGCATTGGCTTGTTGTTGCGCAAGTTTTTGATTGTCCAATGCAGCAGGAGGAACATAGTTTGTTGGCTTCTGGCGCTTGGCAGCAGTATCCTGCTGGTTCGCCTGATAGAGTTTGTATGTTGTGCCTGCTACGGCAACTGCACTTGCGACCCAGGTCATCGTAACGATAATTTAAGTTTGAATTTTCTCAAAAACCTAATAATAGGATTCTCTTGCAATTTCCTAAATTTTTCATACTCTTCATAATCCTTGGCAATCACGATATTTTCCAGTTTTTCAAGGTCTTCCGTATTGCTCGGGTTTGAGTGAACAGTAATCCACCAAGTGTCGGTCAAGCAATGGAGCATCCTTTTAGTGCCATCTTCTGAAATCATGGACAATGGGCCTTCCAATAATTCAGGTCCGCGTCCTTCTGTTATCACTTCCACTATTCCTGACATCAAAAAGTTAGGATGTTTGTGCTTGTGGATTTTGCCTGTCAAATATGTGCCTGCGGGTATCCTTATCTCGCGCACGTAAATACCATCAGTGAATGAATGTTTCAGTGGACATACTTGATTATCGCCTATCAACACGTTTTCGTTTTGCATCAACAATTCCTCGAAATCGAATATCTTCTCCCTGAGTTCCTTTCTGAGGGGATGCGATCTGTCCAATGATTTTTTATTCAGTGTACTCACTTTTAACATAGGCGAGGTTTATGAACTGCATGGAGTTCTTGTTTGTGGAGTCATCGTTCACTTGTAGCAATAAATATTTTGAACGCATGTCATCTCCTTGACGTAGCGATATAGTTGCATATACAACCAATGAATCTATCACTATATGTGCACTACCCAATCCTGAACCATCATCTTCATTTTTAACACGTACACAGATAGAATCAAAATTACTTGGTGATGGTACATTTATAATATCAGAAAAAGTACCGTTCCCTTCTACCGATACCAAAGCAGTGTAAACCACCACACCAGATAAAATAAGTTCAATTGTAAAATCAAATGCTTTTGTAAATCCATTTGTGATGGTGAATGAATAATTTATTTTATATGCAATACCTGCCAATCCAGATACAGGAAGTTTATACCTATTGCTTGCATAAAATAAAGCAGTGTTCAGCAAATTCACACTTGGATTTGATGATATGGTCCATGCTGCCGTACCTACACTTGCATCATTTGAACCGCTTGACAATACAGGAGCTATGTTTATCGTATTGAAAGTAAGTAATTCTATCAGTGTGTTGACATCCTTTAATATGTTCGCATAAAACGTGTTCTCCTTTTTCTCGAACTCGTCAGATTTGAGATATGAATACTGTCCTTCCTCAGTGAAAAGTTCCACCTGTTTGAAGTCCACATCTGATGAAATGGATTCCATAGCAAGATCGATACCCATGAAGTCCTTTGACCATCCAGGGTGAGGGTTCACTGCAAGTTTAAGGAACGAGGTGTACTGCACTCCATAGAAATTATTGTAAATGCTGTTTTCGTTATGCACCCAAAATTGTCCGTTCTTGAAAGAGACAAGCTTGTTGTTGATTTTTCCATAAAATTCAGGGATGAATGCATACCTGATCGTCCATTTGTCTTTCTCATAATTGAAAGCGATAGTCTCGCTTGCGCCTGTCCCGTCATTGAAAGTCAATAGGTATTCTTTGTTGAAAGGATCATGTCCCCCGATGATTTTTACACCGTCCTTGTTGGGAAGGTACAATTCGGATTTTGTCCTGAAATATTCCTTCCTTCCGTAATTGCTGATCGGGAACTGTCCTTCGTTGGTATACCTCCAAACTGCGCCTGCGTAAATATCGAAACCGAAAACATTTCCTTCTATGTAAACAACCGATTCAGGATGGTAACTTCCATAACCACCATCTTGTAGCGCTCTGTTATAGGCGACCACATCAGAACTGGCAATCAAATCCTGTGATCCGTCTGATTTTGTGATGACATTTTCATTGGTATACACCACCGTTGAATTGAATTCATGTACTATCAACAACCTGTTTCCTACCGTCAAAATCTTGGTGATCGCTCCGCGTTCATAGGGCAATGAATACTGATTGCCAGAATCGAACGAACTGAGTCCGTTGATATTGGTGTCCTGTACATAAGTATTGCTGAAACGGATGACCGATGTCCGTGGAAAGGCTTTTTTATCCAAAACATCCGCTATTGTTTTGCCTTGGCTTCTTGCAACTTTAGTGTAGTCAGAAACTATTATTTTAACATTGCTGAACACACTTGGTTGCGATGGATATACATTGGCGTTTTCCACATTTTGTGTGTTCACCAAAGTAGTTGTAGGTGTTGGGCTTTCGGCAAACAACAGACTATCTGCGTTCTGTTGCAACTTGGTGACACCTGGAAATCCACCCCGCCCATCGATGGCACTTACGTAAGTCGTCTCGGGACTATGGGTATTATACGTTTGTTGAAAATAAAATTGAGATTCACCATTTGTTTTATACAGTGCATCGGAAAAGAAAGCGCCACTATATAAAATGTTTGCTCCTTTTGAGTACAGATAGGTTGGACCTTGCAGATCCTTGATGGATGGAAAAGTAAATGTGCCATCTGCATTAACCTCTATCCTTTTGCCTATTTCATAAAAAACATTGTTGGAAGGAGCATCTTTTGGCACAAAAAACTCAACAGCAAATGAAGAAGGAAGGCTTGACCAATCGGTTATCCCGAAGTTGTTTATAACTACGTAATCACCTATGATATTCTGTATTTTCTCAATGTTCGTTGTTATAGGAAGCGAATTTGCTTTTATGTAATTATCGATACCGACTGGCCGTACATAAAAAGTAGTATCCAAAGTGACCGCAAAATCCTTTGGTATCTGCAACCATATTTGCGAAAAGTCGGCTTGCAATGCAGGTTTTGCCTTTGTGAAAATCCTTCCATTTATCAATACTTCTGTACCTGCAACTGAATACCCTGTCACGTTATCGTACTTATAGAAATAAGGCCTTACATTGGACTGATGGTATGTTTGATAAAATTGGTCCTCAGTGACGCAAAGGCTTATGAACCTTACCTTTGGGCTAGTTGAAAAATTACCGGAGACATCAAAATCCAAAGTCCTGTTATTGTACGAGCCGTAATGTTCTATTTCGCCTCCCAATGGCCTGCTGTCCCTTTTGGTAAAATCATTTGCAATTGTCAGTTTGGTGGGCGAAACAACGCCCATGCAACGTAATTGATAATCAAAGACTGCTATACCGAACAGATGGACTGCATTGTTTTTCCAATAGGTTTTGAAAGGATTGGGCATCACCCTAATCAATTCCCAATTTCTTGTATATGTCCCGACAAGTGCAGTATAGGCAGCATCTATTCTTATGGTGGCAACCCCAGCAGTTATTGATATTACATTTCCGCCAAGAAAAAAACCTCCTGAAGCAAATCCTGGCAACGCGTCTGATGTGTAGAACATAACCCTATCGCCAACCACGAAACTTGTGACAAATGGAGTTATAAAACTCTGGTTGCTGGCAATGGTCAAAGATCCATTCCATACATCGTGTGATGAATCCTTTGTGTAACGTGGTGTTATTGTTATAGTAGGCGAATCAAGAACATCGAAATTCTCTTCATCGGCCGTAACGAAAACCCTGTTCTTGTGTAGACAAAGTGCTTTTGAGAAATTGGGTACCGCTTCAAAAAGTTTGCTGGTGCTAGTAATGTCTACATCGATCAGATTTGCATTTTTCAAATCAAAAACAGCGCTTAATACGCCTGCCGAATTGAATATTTTCCATATTCTCCAATTCCCTGTATTGTTTTCCCTATAAAGGAATTCCACCTGCTTAACTATGGCAACATTGACATTGTCAAATCCGCCATTGACAAATACTGAAATCGTGTTTTTGTAATTATACACAAATTCACCATCGACAACGTTTGTCTTTGTCTTGTTGAAAAAATCAGGATCGAAATCGGCATAACTCAAATCGGAATAAGGGGCAATGACCGAATATTCATTGTCAAGATATTTGTACCTATAACTGAACTGTATGTTTTTGTCGGTTATTTTATTGATGATGTCCCCGTCATCTACCCTTGCATACTCAGGATGTTGCAATCCGTAAAACGTGTCCTGCGCCAAAATAGGAGGTATTATCGGGACAGGTCTTATCAATGTGATGTCCTCCACAAAGGAACTTGAATAATCACGCTGCATATTGATTACGCGCTGTGGATTAAACCCATCGCTCCAATAAAGCAATTGACCTATGGAACCTACGCCTGTTATTAAATACCTTCTGTCGTTCTGGAAATTCAATCCTAATATTTGGATCAAGGTAACTATCGAATCAGTCTCAGGCGAATACGCATATACTCCATGGTCACCGTTGCTGTTGTAGTTCCAGAAAACAAGCCTGTTGTTCAATTGATCTTCGTAAGTACCTATACACACATTGCTGCCAGACGGAAGCGAATTGCTTTTTAGCACGTTCCCTTTCACGTTCTCTGCCCTGAGCGATGAACCGCTCTCCGAGGTATAGTAATGTTTATTGAGCCCGTCGATGACAGGGTTGATGATGGATCTGTTGCCATCATTGCCCAGTTCTACCGCCAAGGGGGAAATATCAGTATTGATACCGACAGGTTTTATTTTCTCGATCAGGATCATGGTATTTTAGGCGTCATTTGATAGCCTTGGTAGAACAGCCATTGATATATGTCCTCGAGCCTCAAGTCCCAGTTGCGATCCATGATCTTCAAAGTCTGGCGCCTGAACTCTTCTTTGGAATCTTCTTTCTGTGACACACTTGCCGTTTTGCTGTGGTGGTAATATTCCTTGAGTATACCTGCCACAATATACTCTGCTTGAAATGGATGTATCAACGTTTCTTTCTTAGGATCCCAGATATTAGATAAGTACATGAGGTACACTGGCTTCTGCAAATTGATGTTGAGGAACGTGCCTGCGAATTGCAGTTCACTCACATCTTTGTTCCTGTTCTCTGTGAAATATCCGAGTCCGTTGTCCTTTACAACAAGCCCGTACAGTTTTCCTGGGTCTTCACCAAGCGGTGTAAGGTTCAAATAAGGGAACATGTAATCAGCCTGCGTTGGCAACTGTGTGATATCCTGCATGTATGTCGGCTGAGGATTCGGAAGTTTCTGATTATTGTTGTTAGGATCTTTGTCAAAATACAAAGCGATATTGTCGTCTTTGACGAAGGTCATTACATCGCTGCCGTTCTCGATCCCTACTGAAATCCAGTCAATTGCATCGTCAGGTAACTGAATAGCTAACCATGGCTTCCAATTTACTCGGATAGTTCTGATGTCTTTGTTGAAGTCAAAATGAATTTCTTCTGCGTACTTTTCAGCCCATCTCAAAAATTGGAATTGTCTGTGCATGGTTTCGCCAACATCATTTAATGCGTCATTGACAATTTCCATCAAAGGCCTATATGTCAATTTTGAACCCCTCATAATTTTGTCCAACTTTTAAAATTCTTAATTGCTGAAATCTGAGATTGTGAAACCTTAAATTTTTTAGCTAAGTCTTTTTGAACCCCTCCCATGGAAAGATAATTTCTTATCTCAATGACATCATTTAAGGTCAATCGTGCATTTCCTGAATTTTCACCATGTGGATTACGATAAGTTATAAGACCTATTTTATAAGCATGTTTACTATTTTCAGATATAGTTACCCACTCTAAGTTTTCCACACGGTTGTCGGTCTTGATGCCATTGATGTGGTTGACACATGGTTTGTTTTCTGGGTTTGGAATGAAGGCTTGAGCAACCAAACGATGAACCCATACTCTTGTTTTTACATTATTTTTAACCAAAGTAACTTTTGGATAAAAATTACGCATCGTTTTACTAATGTCTAATACTAATATTCTTCCTTTTATTTTTCTACTAGAATTATTTCTTCCTCTTAAAATCTGATCGAAAGATTTAACCCTCCCAATATTTGATATTTGATATAGATTTTCATAATCAATAATATCTTTCCATATTTCTGTTTCACATTTCATTTTGCAGGTGTTTCAATTCTCAAAGGTGGTGACATTTCCATAGCCATGAACCTATCATAAACTTTGTCGATCATCTCGGGCATGATCGGCAATGGATCGTTTTCCCCAATTGAATCAGGCGCGGCAACGATCAATTGCACGATCACTTTGTTTGTTCCGGGAACATTCGGATTCGCGCCTTGTGGTTCAGCGTATAGGTTATAGAACTTTATTTTGAACCCTTCCACCCATGCAATGTTGATGCCTGCATAACGTGCGGTTCTTGTCTTGAGATTGACCGCAGGATTGTGCGACAAAACAAACTCAGTTCCAGTGGGATTGCCACTGGCCTTCATTGCCCTTTGGTAAATCCTGTGGATACCTCGATTGAACGGAAGTGCCATATAAAAATCAGGAAGCAATATGTAGGCGCAATCGGGATCGTTCGTCAGTGTGAGTTCATACGAAGCGATACACTGTGTTATGGCGCTGCGGTCGTTTTCGTTCCATTTTTCGAAATAGATAGGCTTTAAAATCTCGTTGAGTATTGTTCTGAGTTTGAAGATCACATCCTGATATGTGAATTCGGATTTGTTCTCTTTGTCCCCACCGACACCTCTGTCAATGATTGTCGCAGCCAATTGTTTCAAAGTGACACTCATTTTGCTATCGGTTCAAGTTGACGCTGTTGATTACTGTATTGGACGAGCTCCGCAGAACGCATATTTATTCCAAGGTTTGCCAATGTGCGCTCCATGAGCACATCATAAAGTTCCTCGCTCCATTCGGTATCAATGCTGTTGGCATCATCGTATATGTAACGGTCGCCGCTCTGGGTGAAAGCATAGACAGGTTTTGTCGGACGCTTCAACGATGAAATTCCTACATAAGTGAAGGCATTCGCTGGAAGAACCGTCAATTGCTGACTGAAATTACTTGCAATAGGATAAGTTGCGGTAGGTGTTTTAACGGGATGGTTTGCCCTGTACAGATATTTCTGGTTGTCAATCCACAAAATCTCAGTGTTGTTGGATGTGGGTGTGATCTTCCAAAGTGACAATGTGATACCTGCACCAGCAACAACCACTGTCAACGTCTTTTGTGAGGTGAATGTGTAGGGGATTATCATTTGGGCGTTGGTGACTGTACCCGTGAAAATCTGGACTCCATCAAGTTTCAATGTCACCGTTGCAGGTGCAGCATAAGTAACTGTGTTTATTACTATCCAATGTGAAAACCCATTGTCATAACCATTCAATGCTATATCGACAGATCCGACCGCGTAAGAACCTGCATCTATGAGTTTTGTTATTGTCGGGTTGTTGAACCCTTCCATCAAATAGATGTAATCCTGTGAAGAATAATTTGCCAGACCATTGTACATCTGTACTATCTCCTGTTGTTGGAACACACGCAGATAAGTGTCCATTACACGGATCTTCTCAAACAATTTGATGTACTCGCGCCAAAGGTTCAATGATTCCGCATGGAGTTCGGTGACTATTTTATCAGGCGAATGGTATCCCGACAACCCTTTTTTGGTTGCGAAATTGACACGATTCACCAAATCACTTATGAATTTCGCCATTTCTTTACAGAATCAATACCACTAAGATACTACCAATAACACCAAACAACCCTCCTTTGAACAGGTTTTTTCTGGCTTTTTTGACTAGTGCCTTTTCTGTCTGCACATGAAGACTATCCGCTTTTGCGTAAGCATCGTTCTCGGATGTAAGTTTTTTGTTAACTTCCTTGAGTGTGACCACAATGCCTTCCGACTTTTCGAGTTCCATAGAGTATGAGGAAACCAATCCTTTCAATGCCACATTAACCGTGTCACAGTCCGCAGCGGTGACCGAAAAATAAATGATACTGTCCTTATGCGTAATAGGTTTGACAGACTTTGCAAAATTGTACTTTGCCTCTGCATCCTTGGCCTTTTTCTCAGCTGCCACCCTTTTGATATGGGAGTCATCAAGTTTTTTTTCCTTTTGCTTCAAGGTATCGTTCAATGAAGCGATGTCTTTTTTGTCCTGTTTTATTACTTCGTGTAGACTATCCAGTTTTTTGAAATCAACAGAAACCACTTTTTCTTTTTGGGCGAACAACATCCAGCCTATCAGAAATCCGATTGCAATTGCCACCAATAAATGGATCGGTTTTATCATGCCTTCAATATTTTCTTTGCCCTTTCGTAAAACTCTAGCCTTTGCGCATAACCGTTGGCATCGCCTATTTTCTGCGTCTTATGACCTTTGTTGACTTTATCCGACACACCATCAATGTCACCGATGTCTGCGAACACATTGAGTCCGTTTGATTTCCAATAATCACCAGCTGATTCACACGCCCATACTGGACCCTCCAATAACTCGGGATGGGCAATGAAGTCAATACCGAATTTATCTTTTAGCACTTGGTAATTCTTGCGGCCTGTGATCTGGAAAATACCACGGCCCTTAAATCTGTAACCATCGCCTATTTCTGAATTACCCAGTGAAAAAGCCAGATAGTTTCTGTCAGTCAAAAGCAACGCTGGCCATTTTTGGCTGAAATCCCTTTCATATAATTTTTGGTGCTCACTGCCCCATAGTTCACGTGTCAATGCAAAAGATTCGGATTCAACGGCTGCCTGTGAAATGAAAGCAGATGCCCGGAGAGCGCTGTTTATTTCATATTTCGAGAATACATTGTTTAGCGGTCCGCAGAAACGGTCCAATGAATCTATTGTTGCGTTTGGCATTATAGCCTTCAGATCGTCCTTGGTGATGGTCATTTATTGATGAAATTGAAAAATTCCTTCTGTATCTCCTCTGGTTCGGTACCGGTTATGCAAAAATCGACACCTATGCGTTTTGCGTAGGCGATGTTGTCCTCTAGTATCTGACGTCCTGAGTACAGTAGGTATTTTATTCCTTTCAGTTTAGAATCCTTTTTCACATCGTATGCCAGTCTAAACCCATCATGGAAAGGAAGGTTTGAATCCGAAAGAATGACCTCAATATTATTTTCATGGTGGAGTATTTTCAATGCCTCCCTACCGTCCTCTGCGGTCATTACAGTAATATTGCTTTTTTCCAGCCATTCCTTGATTGCAGCCATTCTCTTTGAATCATCCTCGACCAATAACGCTGTCATCCTTTTTGGGTTAAAAACCACTTTATGAATTCTATTATCGCACCTCCCACCACCACTGCGCATGTCCACAACAATCCCCTCACAACATTGTTCTTCCAAGCCAGCCTGTCATGGTTCTCCAGTTTCTCCTCATGCTTCCCGAGTATCTCCATGATCTTTTTGTTGATCTGTACAAGACCTGGTTGGTGCTCGTTCAATGGATCACCGTAGATAGCGGTATGATGTACTTTCAGGCGCTCCGAATGGTCATCTTGCACCTCCATTATCTTGTCCAGGATTTTTGCCATCGCCAACTATCTTTTGGTATTTTTCTATTATTCGGTCTTGGTACCTTATTATTTTTTCATTCGTTTCGTTGTTCCACTGCAATGTCCTGTTCTCATTCATCAATTTTTTAATGTACGTCAAACTTATGGCAAGCAAAAGTATCAACGAACATAGAACCACGTTAATCATCCCCAAGCCATGCGAATATGCAACACGTAACGACATGGCTTGAAATACCGCTACGTCCGTTTCCTGAAAGCCCCAATTGTTCCCATGTGACCCACACAGAGGTATAATGTACGCAATACTCAAAAATATACCATAGCTGGATAACAAACATGATTTTTGCCATCCTGGCGATACTGAACCTGTCTTTTTCATTGGTAGTCAATGCTGCTGATACGATGATGGTTATCAGGAACAATTCGACCAATAAAATATTAAATCGCCAGAATGCCCATTGGAAGGTAGAAGTTTGTCCTATATAAAGTACCCACCAATGGATAAGATCACTATCGTACGGCAAAGCAGAAAAAGCGACCCTCAAAATGAAGATCGCCAAAAATGTGTAATATATCGCCCTAGCGTTCATTATGACGTAGGCGGACCTCCAGGAGGTGGTGGCGGGGTTCCTGACTGAAGGTAAACTATCTTACCTTCCTCGTTCATTTTTTCCACCCAGTCCAAGAGTTCCTTGGTCGGGTTTGAGGACTGCACGTAAATGGGTGCATATTCCTCTGCTGTTTTTTCTGGCATGTTATTTTATTATTTTGTTGCGAAATAATTTTTGGTCTTCCCTACTCCCCACATGATTCCTTCCCACGCGAAACCGCTTGCTCCTATAAGGGCATCCGACCATTTAAGGTTGATATTGGCGAAACTGAGCACGTCAACTCCGTAGCCCAATTTCATAATCAAGAACAATACAAAGCAACAGATCAAAGAACCGACCCAGTTGTCCCATTTTTCTGAAATGTATTGCTTGATAGGAAACTGACGGTGCACTTCGTCATCTTTATTTTTATCAAGTGAAAAGATGGCAAAGTTCCACAGAAGCCAGCCACCTAGAGCAAACAGTATTTTCATTTCTTTTTGGGTTTAAGTGTCAATGTTATTTTGTCTTCGCTTGGCTGAGCAATGTTTTCTATCCTTGTCAAATCAGGAACCTTAGCAGCGATGAATGAATTCAATAGCAACTGGTTTTTTTCCGACAATCTTTGTTGCTCAGCCTCGATGGTTGTACCTCCAAGGCGTTTTATTTCAGCATTGTTTGATTTGATCTGTTGGACAACCCAATTGTTCAATACGATTGTGGAATCATACGATGTTTTTTGTTCTTCTTTTTTCTGCCCCAAGCAGATGATTGATGATAGAATAAAAATGAATGTTGAAATTTGTTTCATAAAAATTTTGGTTATCGTATTCGTCTTGCTCTTATTTCGCCTACAAATTGAGGGTTGCCAACTGTAAATGTTGCCTGTGCATTCAAATAATAAGTAGTACTACCACTTATACTGACACGGTACGGACCTATCACATCGGTGAATTTTGAAGTCCCCAATAAAGCGGCTTGTGGTACATAGGATATATTCAATCCTTCTGTTGCCCCAGATGCACTAGCGGTTGTTGTACTGATTACAAAAATGGCATTTGAAGCAGCTGTGATAGTGGCAGAATTTGAACTGTATGTAAACAATGCAGATAAATCCCAATCGCCTGCGGTCAATGTTATCGATGTGATATTTTGATATGTTGCTGTTGTAGTGAAATTAGTATAAGTACTGATGTTGGAATTTATTTCTTCTCCAACGTTACCTGCGATGGCTGCATCATTTGTAGTGGACCCTATAATGCCAAAAACAGTTCCACCTGTCTTGAAAAACAGATGTCCATCAAGTGTCAATGCAGAAGGACGAACAAAAGTGTTCGCGTTTGTCCCTGCTATCGGAGCATGTACCAATAACCCTGTTGGTTCGGTGGCAGTAGATGCCCCTACAAAAGATAATGTCTCAGCACCTATTTCAAAATTTGCCTGACCTGCCAATGCGCCCGTAGCCCATTGTTGGGTAGAAGGAGAAATGAGCACATTTTGTTTGGGCGTGCTGGCCGTTATACTTGTGTGATTACCAGGCGTAACTGTTATTATGGGGGCCCATGCTGCTGCCAAATTGCTTTGAGAAAATGTAGTACCTGTATTGGTAATGGATGCCCTTGTTGTTCCACTCGTAATAAGATTTATTGTACCACCTCCAGCATTTATATTTGAACTTGTAAACTGCATTGAGTTACCACCACTTGTAAATGTCATAGTACCAGATGTTCCCACTGTTAATATATCAGCGTAGGCTGCCCCATTTATTGAAGCTCTCAGTCTCCATGTTGCTGCCGGATTTGAAGATCCTTGTACTGGCAACACATCTGCTATGTATTTCACTGATTGACTTGCTTGTATTGTGGTTGATCCGTTTCCTTGTCCCTCCCAAGTTATCGAACCAGATAATTGCTGCGCTCCTACATTGGCAAGTGTAGGATTTTGTAGCCATAATCCAGCACCATCTGTTTGTGTAGTGCCCAAAGAAGGAAAAGATAATTTCAGGGTATTGGTTGATGATCCAGTCAATGTTCTGGATGCCGATAGGGTTCCGTCATTATTATAAATGTTTACTGGGGTTCCAGCCAAGTCTGTATAATTCAATTGGGCCACAGTGATATTCCCGCCCAATGATGTCTGCTTTAGTACTTGTGATGCCCCCCCTGTGCCTGATAGATCTGTGTTAGTTCCACCATAAGGTAATCCTATCCTTGTACCCTGCCAAGTCCCTGTACCTATAGTACCAAGAGTAGTTAATGCCACAGAGAAAACAGGAAGCGAACTGAATGTCTGCACACCTGTGAATGTCTGAGCTGCATCTGTTCTGGCCACTGTGATATTAGCATCAGGCCAAGTGACTGTTCGTGTTGTCGCTGTGGAAATTCCACCTAGGCCAAACCTTAATATCTTCGTTGCATCCGTGCTGTTCTTGAAAAGATCGATGTTGTCGGCAAACGGTGTACTTGATCCACCACCTCCTCCTATAAAGGATGAAATCTGGTTCATGGTGAACTTGACCGTGGTGCCGTTCTGCGTGGAAGGAACTACCTCACTGCCCGTGATA
>Ga0105239_10000341_pt1 | contig 68230 bp, 94 predicted proteins | sample KBSC44metaG_FD_92761 | JGI IMG/M metagenome (GOLD analysis project Ga0105239, IMG submission 92761) | Corn rhizosphere microbial communities from Kellogg Biological Station, Michigan, USA - KBS C4-4 metaG | ecosystem: Host-associated > Plants > Roots > Rhizosphere > Soil | place: Michigan, USA...
GCCGACGATTGCAACGCCCTTGTGCTGCAGATCGAAGAACCACGAAGCAGCGATGCCAAGCACCAGAACGGCGATCGCGCTTGGAAGCCTGGGCTTGAACCGGATGATGAGACGTGCAGCCGCGAACAGTGCGAGTCCCGTTACGGCCGTCGGCAGGTGCACCTGGCTCAGCTTGCCGAGCAGTTCAAGCGTGGGCCGCACTATGCCGTCGGAAACGATCCGCACCCCGGTGAGATTGCGGTACTGGCTCACGAACAGCGACGCCGCGATACCAACGAGATAACCCGCGAGGATTGGCTTCGACAGGAAGTTGGCGATGGCCCCCAAACGGAGCAGGGAAGCCATCAGGCAGAGCACACCCACGAGAAATGCGAGGATGGCTGCATCGAGATTGCGGTCGCCCGTGGCAGCGGCCCCAATCGTTGTGAGCGTGGCGCCGATCAGAATGCAGGTGGCGGTGTCCGGGCCGACGATGACGCGCGAAGAACTGAAAAAGGCGTAGGCGACGGCTGGCAATATTGCGGAGTAAAGACCGGCCTGAATCGGAAGTCCTGTGAGGCCGGCATAGGCGAACACGATCGGGACCGAAACTGCCGCGACCGAGAATCCCGCAGCGAGATCACCGGCGAGAGAGCTTTCGAGATAGCGCCACGCGGCGCTTGGCGCGATGGTGTTCACGACGCGGGCACGGAGATCGGGGCGGTTTCCGCCCTTGCCTTCGGTGCAAGCCAACCCGGCAAATGCTCTGCCGTGCGTGATGCCGCGAGTTCTCGGGCACGCGCGAGCGCTGCAGGGAAATCCCGTGTCTGGAGATGCGCATCCATGCGGTCGCGCAGGAAATCGGCCCACGCGAAATCCGCGTGAGGCGCGGTACTTTTTGCGTAGGCGCCGCATCGGCGCAGAGCCCCAGCGAGCGAGCGGAATGGATCGTCTTCGACGCAAAGAATGCTCGACGGCATCCGGCAGTACCGTTGCCGGCGGCCGCGACCGTCGAACGGATGGGTGCCGTCACACGCATTGAGTGCGCGCCAGAAGGCTTCGATTCCGAGATCGGACCAGTCGTCGACAACATTCACACGCACCGACGCGCGGCCTGCCAGATACAACGCCAGCGCCAGATGATGTCCATCCTTGAGATAGAAATGTCCGCCTGGCCCTGCGATCACCGGGATAAGGCGCTTCTGTACCGCGGTACTGCTATCCGTGCGGTCGAGCTTCAGGAACTTGACACAGACCTCGCGGTAACCGACCGCCATCTGGGTGGGTTTGAGGGACGAAATCTCCACGACCGGGACCGGCATGCATGGGCCGCCGGCGTCTTCGATGCCTGGCGCTGAATTTCCAAGGGGCGTGCAAAATTGCATACCTGCAAACGAAAGAGTGGCAATGGACCATACGGCCCTCGTTTTCCCGGGCGGTAGTTGGCCTTTGGTCCAAGGCGGACCGCCGCTTTTCTTCGGGCCAGCCACGCGATCTTCCTGACGCAACGCGCGCCATTGGACGGCCCAGATGATCGAGATTAGAACGTCACCGTGGCCGTGATCGTGTCCTCGTAGCCACCGGCGGCAGGGTTCTGCAAGGCCGGTACCCGGCCATAGACATCGAGGGTTTGCGAGTTGCCTGTTCCAGTCCCGGACTCCGTATCGCGTCCGATCGTTTCACCCCAATTCTGGGTGCGCCTGGAATTCCTGTACAGGTCATACGACAGAGGAGAATTCCGGTTGGGCCCGGTCATTCTGCGCGTGGTCACCGTTGCGCCCGGATAGGTGCCTGGGTTCAGCCCCACATTCCACCGTGTCGTATTCGTGCAGGTAACCGTGATCTCGGACCGCGCATCCCGTTGGGCTCCGGTATAGGTAAAAAACTGCAGATCGCCCGCGGAGATCGCGCAACCCGGCCGAACGCTGGCCGTATCGGAAAACGAGGTCCTGGCTTCCTTTCTGTCGTAATCGAACGTTGCGGTAATGGTGTCGGAATAATTTCCGGGCGCAGGCTCCCGCTGTTTCGGAACCCTGCCGTAAACAGGAATTGAAAAGGTGAGGAAGCCCTGACGGTCTATGTGTAGGCGGCCGGAAACGGTGGTTGTGCCGCGCGAACCGTCTCCCCAGATTTGCGAGTGCGCTGCGTCCGTATAGAGGTTATAGGACAGTGTGTTCGCCAATCCTTTTTTCATTTCGCGCGGCTCGTATGTCCCCGATCTGCCGGTGCTCAACTCCAATTCGTAGTCGACTCTTCCATTGCCTATGCAGCTGACGACGATCGCCCCGGTGCTCGTCAACCGCGACCCGGAAAACTGCCCGAAGGCGACACCGGTCCCGGACAGGACGCATATCATCGCCGCGTTGGCGGCCGACGGCGCCAGAATGAGCAGCAGAGCGGCCAACGCGATCCTGCGGATCACGGCTGTGCCTCCCGGCAGGCCAATGGCCCGATGGACGGAAGCTTTCCTGCGATGTGCTGGTAGTCGAACCCGGCATCGCAGCGCCGCCCGTCAGGCATTTCGACGCTGACCTTGTTGTGTGCCTCAAGGTCGACGAAGTAGGCCTCTCCATCGTAGCCGACCGGTACCTTGACGCCGCTGGATTGCAGTGTGGCGACGCTGCCGTAGGGAAGCGGCGTGCCGGCCGCATCCGTCAGCCGCAAAAGGGCACCATTGCTGATCTTGATCGGAAACGTCACGACGACGCCAGAGCGATCGTAGGGCCGCACGTCACGCACAGCGTAGGGCACCGTCGCGTCGACCGGCGCGTCGAGAGGATCAATCGAGAGATGATTGATCTCGAAGGCGCGCAAATCGGGCACGAGCAGCTGGCCGTCGGAATCGGTGCGCCCGGCATAGCGGTTTTCCTGCTGGACCGAGATGCCTCCGACGCCGTTGGTGTCCACAACGGCGAAGCTGTCGTCGATCTCATTGGACAGGAACACGCCGCCATCCACATAGGAAACAGCGCCCTGCGCCTCTGCCTGGACCGTCGTTTGCTTTCCGAGCTGGTCGACACCGGCGGTGACCAACGCCCAAGGCGATTTGTAACTCACCTCGGCGAATGCGTGATCCGGATCGTCCAGGGCACCGAACGCGCGATAGCCCCATTCGCCCACCGTGGTCGCCGATTGCGACACCTCTGCCTGGGAGGACTGCGTTTGCGATTGAGACTGGTAGCTCGCGCTAGCCGTTGTCCGGGATCCGAGCGCGACGGTGAGGCCGATCGATATGCCGTCGGAATTCCGGGTTGCGAAATCGTGGAAGGCGTTCGCGAACAGCGAGACGCTTTCGATGCCCACCGAATAGCTTCCATAGACGACGTGGGATTGCCCGTCCGGCTGAGGGAAGAGCGGGTTCGTTGGTGAGGGGGGCGAAGCTTGCAGTGACGTGGTGATGCCGTCGCGCGCGAAGTCGTTCGCACGCTCAATGCCGGCATAGGCAATGCCGAAGGATCCTAGCCGCCCAAGCGACAGTCCGACATTGGCATTCAGCTGCAGCCGCGGGACTGGATCGCCGTTCAAGGCCGCAATGTCCGCGAAGTCATGGCTGGCAAAGATCGCCGAAGCGCCAAAGCTGAAGCGCTGCGCTATGCGCTGGATGCCGGCCGAGATCTGCAAGCCCGCGTGGCTCGGTCCGGTACTGCCCGCGATCGAAAAATCCGCAACCGCAAAGTTGGCGACGTTCAGCGCGCCGCCCAGGCCCGCCATGAAGAGGCTGGGATAGCCTTCGCCGTGAGCCTCAATCGTGAAGTCCTGGTTCAGCCCCCGGCGGTAGGTGAGTGCGCCGGCGAGCGAACCGTAATCGTCGCTGACATACCCCCAGTCGCGCCGTACGAATCCGGCCTCGCCCGAATACGTCTGAAGGCCCGGAGCAAGCAGATCGCTGCTGGCATAGAACGGCAGTTCGGTGGTGACCTGCTGACCGAGGGCGTTCGTTACGGACATCGAAATCGTACCCGCGCCGTTGATCAGGGGGAGTTGCGGTATTTGAAACGGGCCGGGCTGGACCTGGCTCGAGAGCGTCTTGGTGCCGTTGACCAGCACATCCACCGTGGAAGGAACGGCAACCGAGCCATCCAGCGTCGGAACCGGAAACGTGATCAGATCCGGCCGCATCGAGAAATCCGAGGTCACCTGAATTCCGCCCAGGCGCACCGCGCGGGTCCAGGGAAGAAAGCCGCTGATGAAATCGCCGCCACGGTAGCGCCGCATCGTATCCGGGTCGGAATAAACATAGGTGGAATCGAGACGGATGGCCGGGCCGTTGGCGGCGTGGGCGGGTTCGCTATTCGAGTAGGCCAGGAGACCCGAAGACAACACGCCCCACGGCGAAAACGCCCGCGCGTCGAATAGTCCGCTGCCTGAGAGTTCACCGCCAACGGAGGTTCCGAAAAGATCGTAGTTGAGCGTCAGCCCGGTGCCGCTCTCGACCTTATATGCGCCGTCCGGAAACGCACCGGCGTCCAGCAGCTGCGGCAGCAGGTCCTCCTCAGCCGCCGTGACGTAAAGTGTCTGGGTTGGCTTGTCGATGTGGAACGAAAGGTCGTGCAGAGCGGACAACGCGACGAGCCCCTCCGTCGTCGCGCCCGTCGAGTCCGGAACCCGGAATCCGAGGCTGCTCAACTCCTGTGGCCGCGCGAACAAAGTGCCATCGCGCAGCACGAACTCACCGATCCGGTTGGTGGGATAATTGTTGACCATAACCGCGAGAAGCAGCGTCTGATCCTCGTCGGCGGCGTATCCCGATACGGGCGCAAGCGCAAGCAGGAAGACAATGAACGCCAGGAGCGTTGTGAGTGCTGTATGCGCGCTGTCACGGGCCGCCATCGACGCGGACCTGCTGGTCGATGGCTTCGCCATCGCCAAGCGCCGTGAGCCGCATGACGGCACCCGAAGCAAACGAAGAACCGTCGGGCTGGATATTCCAGCGATGCTCGCCACCGGCGAGAACGTAGGGCGGCGTGTCCGACGTCAGCTGTAGCGTACGTCCGTCGGCCGTGCGCAGCACGATATCGTGGACAGACTGATGACGCGTACCGTCGTTGGATGCCACCAGCCACGCCTGCGGTCCTTGCGTCGCGATCCGCCATTGCACATGCGGCGTGGCAATGCCTGCCGGCTCGGCAAAAACCGGGATCGAGAGACGCAATGCTACATGCACCACGCCTGCCCGGGCCGGCGGCGGCAGTTCGTCGATCAGAATGCGATATGAGAGCTCGCGATCCAGCGGTGCCCGGCTCAGGACCAGTCTTGCGATCTGGGTAGCGCCCGGCGCGATAGTCCCCAGCGGCGGGCTGACCAGCAGTTCGCTCGTGCGCTCAAGTTGCATGTCGCCTGCGCGACCCGCCTGCCACGCGAAGGCGCGGATCTGGAACGAGATCTCATGATCGCCATTGTTGCCGACGGTGAGCGTGGCGGCCGCCTGATCTGGCGCCATGACGACGTTGACAGGGTCGATCATGATCCCCTGTGCGTTGGCGCCGTGAGGGATCGCGAAAATGCCGAACGCGACTACTGCCGTCCGTAACGAAGCCGCGTGATTTCGACGATTCGGTTTCAAGATCCAATTCCCCCCCGAAACGATTGAGTACCTCCGGCTCTTGTGGGACTGTCAGAAGGACAGGGTGGCCGTGATGGTGTCGGCGTAGCCACCGGCTGTAGCGTTGGTTTGCCGTGCGGGTATTTGTCCGTAAGCTCCTATGGCCTGGACAACGCCCGTTCCCACGCCTGTGATCGTGTCGACGCCAGTTGTGTTGCCCCAGTTGAGCGTGTGGGCCGGATCCTTGTAGATCGCGTAATTGAGAAGGACAGCATTGTCCGTTTCGTTCGCCATGGCACGGTGCTGCACGTCCGCGCCGTGAAGCCCCTTGTCGAGCCCGAGTTCCCAATTTGCACCCTTCGTGCAATTGACCAAGACATTGGACTGCGCATTCAATGGCTGCGCCGCGCTCGGGGTATACGTCCCGAATTCAAGCTCGGTTGCGAAAACCGAGCAGTTCACCGAGACGTTCGCGGTGACCTGGAAGGTTGTCTGTAGCGTGCTGGCGCCGGACGGTGCGGCCGCCAGCGTGAAGGAAAGCGCCATCAGCAGGGCTGTGCCCGTGAATTGCATACGAATGGAACTCTCGCTCGTTAACGACGCACTGCATTTGATCAGGATCCCTGGCACGTACAATTAGACCTTGGTCCAACCGGCCGACGACCGCCAAACTCTCACTTCACTGCTTTGCGTGTTGTGAGAGTTGCTTCGGGTCAAAGACGAGTAGGCAAGCCCGCGCAACGACCGGCTTTACATCCGCATCCCGGTCATGGGTGCCGGCGCGCCCGGCTTGATGATGGGCACCATGACCTTGCGCTGACCGGCTCTCTCGAAGGTGAGGGTCAGCGGGATGGTTTGGCCGGCGACAAGAGGGTGCTTCAGGCCGGTGAGCCAGACATGCAATCCGGTGGGGTTCAGGCTCACGGGTTTGTTGGCCGGAAGCTCAATGGCCTTGAGGTACTTCATTTCCATCGCGCTGCTGCCGCCCTGCATCGTCATAAGATCGGTCTGGGTCGCGGCGGGGGTCGACGCGGCGACGAGCCGGTCCGGCGTCGGCGAGGTGATTGTCATATAGATGGCCGCGTTTGCCACGCTGCCCACGGTGTCGCGCGCCCAGACGTCCTTCGTCTCTAGTTGTGCCGGTTGAGCTGCGGCCACAGCCGGAAGCAACAGGGCCAAACCCAAGGCAAACTGTCTCATGCATATTTTCCCAGCATCTTTGCTGCGACCGTATCGCAGTTCGAACCGCATGCAAGCGGGCAGGCTCTTGCGCGGGCAGGCACCATGGCAATATAAAATTCTTGCGCGCGCTCGAGGGCCGTGCCGGATCCATCGGGATCGTTAACCAGCGACGCCCATAGCCGAATTATGGGAGGGGCCCTCTTTGCGTTCTTTAGGTGACGGACAAGCGAGTAGTATCGATCGTCGGCTTTTGCTGGGCGGTGCGCTTGCTGCTGCCGCGGTTCCTTCCGTCATCTCCCCCGCATCGGCCGCAGCTTCCCCGCTGGTGGTTGGCGGCCTTGCCGTGACCTGCAGCCTGACGCTGCCGGTCGCCTGCGCGGCCAAGGCCGCCGCGAACAGTGTCGGCAAAGGCGGCGCGTCGCAGTTCGCGTTCGAATACAGCAAGTACAACGGCTGGCCGGAGGTGAAGGAATCGCTGATGTCCGGCAGCCTTCAGGCGGCCTTCATGCTCGCGCCGCTGGTGATGGACCTGGCCGACAAGAAGGTGCCGATCAAGATCGTCTCGCTCGGGCATCGCTCCGGCGCGGTGATCATGGTGCGCAAGGATTCGTCTTACCAGCATTTCCGCGACCTCAAGGGCAAGCGCATCGCGATCCCCAGCCGCTTCGCAGTCGACTTCCTGTTTCTGCGCAAGATGCTCGCCAAGGAGAACATGTCCCAGAAAGAGGTCGAGGTCGTCGAGATGGCGCCTGCGGACATGCCGGCGGCGCTGTACGTCAATTCGGTTGACGCCTATTGCACCGGCGAGCCGTTCGGCGCGGCGGCACAGCGCGCAGGTTATGCACGTGTGCTCAAGATGACGCGCGACGAGTGGCCCAAATATATCTGCTGCGTGCTTACGGCGCGCGAAGAGCTGATCAAGTCGAACCGGCCGCTGGTTCAGGAGCTCGTCAACTATGTGCTTGGTGCGGGCGCATGGCTCGACCAGCAGCACCAGAATCGCGCCAAGGGGGTCGCAGTCGCCGCCGGGCGCAACTATTTCAATCAGGATCCCAAAGTCCTGCAGTTCGTGATGGATAATCCGTCGGACCGCGTGACCTACGGGGACCTGCGGCTGATCCCGCAGGAGTTCGACGATCTGATGCATCTGTCGATGGCGGCCGGCACGCTGTCCCACCCCATCCCCTACCACACCTATGTGGACGACACCTTTGCGCGCGCGGCGCACCCCGCGACGATCGTGCTTTAATTCATGCGTTCGAACGTGACCCGCCTGAGCTACGCCGCAGCCCTGCTGCTGTCGCTGCTGTTCGCGAGCGAATCTGCGAGCGCGAGTACGGGCCCAGCGTTGAAGGCCGGCGTATTCAATCCGCCGTATGTGGCGCCGGATTTTTCCCTGCGCGGCTCCAATGGCTCCGACGTCACACTGGCGCGTTATCGCGGCAAGGTCGTGCTCTTGACGTTCGGCTACACCAATTGCGCGGCCGTGTGCCCAACCACCTTGGCAACGCTCGCGCAGACCCGCGCCGGTCTCGGCAAAGCGGCGAACGCGGTGCAGGTGGTCTATGTGACGGTCGATCCGGCACGCGACGATGCCGCTCGCATGAAGCACTATCTGGCGGCGTTCGATCCCAGTTTCGTAGGCGCCACAGGCACGCCGGATGCATTAGCCGCGGTGCGAAAGAAATACGGCATCACGGCGGTCAAGCAGGGCGGGGGCAGCAACTACGCGATGGCCCACACCTCATCGATCTTCCTGATCGACCGTGCCGGCAAACTTCGGGCGTTGATGCCGTTCGGCCACGACGCCGCCGACTTCGTGCATGACGTCAGACTTCTATTGGTGCAGTAGCCCCTCGGCATGGAACAACATCCTGAGAAACCTCTGCGCGTAAAAGGCGGTAAATGGCGTCCGCTGATCGCAATCGGGCTATCGCTGCTCATGCTTGGAGGGACGGGATGGGCCGCGCTGGCGCCGATCCATGTGGCTTCGCATGACGAACTGTTCGAGATTCCGCACGGCACCTGGGCCCGCCGCATGGCAGGAGAGAAAATAGAGATCCTGCCGCAGACGATCCGCCTGACGCTCGGCCTCAACGATGTGCTGCTGCTCCGGAACAAGGACGACGTACCGCACATCTTCGGTCCGACGCTGATCATGCCGGGCCAGAGCTTCAGCCTGCCATTCGCGCAGGCCTCGACCTACACCTTCCAGTGTACCGCCCATGCCACAGGGCAGCTCAATGTGATCGTGGACCCGCCGCCGCAATCCGCATGGGACAGGTTGCGCTGGCGCTGGCGAAAACTCACGAATACGGCGTGGCGCTTCGCGGGGCTGCCCTATCAGCATGAACATGGGGGGCACGGATGAGCAAAATCATCACTACTCTGACAAGGATTGTGCTGCCGGCACTCGTGATAGCGCTCCTGATTACGGTTTGGTGGATCGTGGTTGCGCGGGCTGATAACCCGATCTTCCCGACACCGTGGCAGGTCGTGACCGGAGCGTGGGAACTCGTGAAGGACGGCACGATATGGGAGCATATCGGGGCATCGTTGTACCGCGTCGGCATCGGATTCGGGCTGGCGTTCCTGGTCGCCATTCCGCTGGGCCTCTGGATGGGATGGGTCAGCGGTGCGTATTACACATTCAACCCACTCTTTCAGATGCTCAGGCCGATTTCGCCGATCGCGTGGATCCCGGTTGCGATCCTCTGGTTCGGCATCGGCGATCTGTCGCCGATCTTCCTGATCTTCATATCGTCGGTGTTTCCGATGATCGTGCAGACGACGGCGGGCGTGCGCACGATCGACCGCCGCTATCTGCGCGCCGCCGCCAATTTCGGCGTGTCGCGTTGGGTGTTGTTTCGCCGGGTCGTGATCCCGGCCGTGCTGCCGGAGATCATCGTGGGCATGCGCATCGGCATCGGTGTTGCGTGGCTCGTCGTGGTCGCCGCCGAAATGATCGCGCTGCATTCGGGCCTCGGCTACCTGATCATGGACTCGCGCAACGCCGGCAACCGCTACGATCTCGTGATCGCGAGCATGATCATCATCGGCGTGATCGGGCTCATGCTCGACGGCATCACGCGCCTTCTGGAGCGGCTGAAGACAGTGAAGTGGCGCTATGTCCGATAAGAAGCCCGCCAAGATTGTCGTAGACGCGATCAGTAAAGGCTTCGGCGCGCTGCCGGTCATCGATCGCGTGAGCCTCGACGTCCGCGACGGCGAGTTCGTCGCGATCGTCGGGCCTTCGGGCTGCGGCAAATCAACGTTGTTGAACATCACCGCGGGCTTCGAACGGCCGGATCGCGGCGCGGTCCGGATCGACGGCGTCGAACGTATCGGGCCGAGCCCGAAGGGAATCATGATCTCCCAGCATGGATCGGTGTTCCCGTGGCTGACGGTGCAGGAAAACCTGATGTTCGGTCTGAACGGCGCCAGCCGCCGTGACAAGATGGACCTCGCCGACCGCTACACCGCCATGGTCGGGCTCAAGGGATTCGAGGGGTCTTATCCGCATGAGCTGTCGGGCGGCATGCTCAAGCGTGTCGAGCTTGCGCGTGCGCTCGTCGTGAAGCCCGAAATCCTCTACATGGATGAGCCGTTCTCTGCGCTCGACGCGCTGATGAGTCTCAGGATGCAGACTGAGCTGCGCCGTATCCTCGACGAAGAGCGCCACACAGTGCTGCTGATCACCCACGACGTCGAGGAAGCGATCAACATGGCAGATCGGGTTCTGGTGCTGTCGCAGCGCCCGACGACGATTCAGACCATTTTCGATGTGAACCTGCCGCATCCGCGCAAACTCTCAACCCCGGAAGCGCAAGGCTTACGCGAAGCCATCTTGAAAGAGCTCGGTCTCTGAGACGCGACCGGACGTCCGGTCAGACACGGACATGCTTGCCGCGCGTCGTCCCGCCGCAGGTCGGCCCTTCGTTGCCCGGCCGTTGCGGCCAGATTCAGTGCTGAAGCGGCGCCATTTCTGGCCGTCTCAGTCGCTATGCATGTTGCTGACCGAGATGTGGCAAGCTCTCACGCGCGGTACTGTGGGGCGGAAGGAATGACGGCCAACGAAGGACCGGATTTCATCTGCGTCGGCATGCCCAAAGCCGGCACGGGGTGGCTGTACGATCAGCTCAAATACCATCCCGATTTCTGGCTGCCGCCGGTCAAGGAGCTGAACTATCTAAACAAAAGCAAACCGCCGCTCACCAACGTCAAAAGAACCTATAAGCTTGGCCAGGCAAAAGCCAACCGTTTGCGAAAGAGAGCGCGCCCCCGCCGTCTGAAATGGGATGACCGGGACTTCGCATTTCTCGAGGATGCCTATGCGCTCGCCAAACGCGAGCGCGACATCGCACGCTATGCCACGCTGTTTCGTCATAAAGGGCTGCTGAGGTCCGGCGATCTCACACCGCGCTACTGCCTTTTGACACCGGATGTCATCGCAGAGATCGCGGAAAAGCTTCCGCACCTGAAAGTGATCTATCTCATCCGCGATCCGATCGCGCGGCTGTGGTCGCACATCAATCTGCTTCACAATCAGGACACCTTGGATATTGCGCTGCTCGAAGACTCTGGCGCGTTCGCGCAGTTTGTCGACAACGACTTTTCCCTTCTGGATTCCTCCAGAGCGACGCGGACCCTCGAAAACTGGAAAAGGGCTGCACCGGCGCTTCCGTTCCGTTATTTTCTCTTCGACGACATCGTGCGCGAACCCACACGTGTGCGGCGCGAGATTGTCGAATTTCTGGACGGTGATCCCGGCAAGCCCAGCGCACATCTCGCGCCCGACTACAATCGCAAGAGTGGAAAGGCGGCGCTGGAAATGCCGGGCCCGATCCGGGATGTCATCTGCGACCGGCTCGCTGACGAGGTGCGCGCCTGCGCCGCGCTGCTGGGCGGGGCAGCCCGGAACTGGCCCGCGCTGTACGGGCTTTGAGCGGGCCATCGCGGCAGATGTCGTCCCGCTGAAATCTATGCCAGTATTCCCCGGTCGGGGGCAGGCACGACCGAAAATGGCCTGGACGGAAGACGGCGCCGCGCGGAATGGCGCGAGAAAATATCTGATCGAAGCCGCCATCGTCTTCGTCGCGTATTATGTTGCCGGAAAGCTCGGGCAAGCTACCACCGAGATCCGCAGCAGCAATCTGGGACCGGTGTGGCCGGCCTATGGCGTGGCGCTGGCATCAGTGCTGCGTTACGGGTTTCGAATCTGGCCTGCGCTTGTGACGTCAGCCTTTCTTGTCGCATTCCAGAGTCCGGTGCCGCACATCGCGGCCGCAGGCCAGGCCATCAGCGCGACCCTCGCGGCAACGGCCGGCGGCGCGCTGCTCAAATGGGCCTCTTTCGACCGCGCCATCTCGCGCCTGCGCGACGCGCTGACGCTAATTGTCTTTGGCGCACTCGCAAGCGCGATGGTCAGTGCAACGCTGGGCGTTGCCGTGCTCTACGCAACCGATGTGCAGGCTTATTCGGGCATCGGTCCTGCCTGGCTGATCTATTGGCTCGGCGATGGCACCGGGGTGCTGCTGATCACACCTTTAGCATTGACCGCCTTCGATCTCGTGAAGTTTCGCAATCCTCGGCAGATTGCCGAGTTCGCAGCGCTGGTCTTTCTTCTGGTGATCGTGTGCCTTGCGATCTTCGGCAATTTGGCGCCGTTTTCCGTCAGGCTGCATGTGTTTGCGTTCGCCGTGCTGCCGTTCATCATCTGGGCGGCGGTACAATTCGGCGTGGCCGGCGTGGGCTTTTCGACGCTCGTGGTCGCGACCATCGCAACAGTTACGACCGCGCTCGGCACCGGGCCGTTCGCCCGGAACACGGTGTTTCTCAACGCCGTCCTGTTGGACATTTTTTTTGCGGTGCTCGCCGTTTCAGGTCTTTGTCTTGCCGCGGTGATCGCGGAGCGCGAGCGGGCGGAGAAGGAGCATGCCCGCCTCATTCGCGAACAGGCCATCATGGAAGAGCACCTGCGCGCGGCGGCTGCCTTGCGCGAAAGCGAAGACAAAGCAGCCGCCCTCAGCGAAGAACTCGCGCATGTCAACCGCGTTGGCATGCTTACGGCACTCACCGGCGCTTTGGCGCATGAGATCAACCAGCCGCTCACCGCGGTCGGCGTCAATGTCGAGACGGCGCTGATCCTGCTTGCCGCGGAGCCACTCGATCTCGCGCAATTGCGCGACGCGCTTCGCGACATCCGCAGTGACACGCAACGCGCGGGAGACGTTCTGCAGAACGTGCGCACACTGTTACGGAAAACGCCTCCGCGTTACGAACCGGTCGAGATCAATTCGACGGTCGGCGATGTGGTGAAGCTCATCCAGAACAGCGCCGTCCGCAGGGGAATTCTCATCGATGTCGACCTGACCGCCGGGATGCGGCCGGTGCGCGGCGCCCGCACCCAGATCCAGCAGGTTGTGCTCAATCTCCTGATGAATGCCTGCGACGCGGTGCAGGGGAACGAAAGAGCGCTCCGCCGCGTGAGCCTGAGAACAGCCCCGCACGGCGAGCGGATCGCAGTCGAGGTGAGCGACAAGGGCAGGGGCCTCAACGACGACGACATCGAACGCATATTCGAGCCGTTCTATACGACCAAGCACGATGGCATGGGGCTTGGGCTTTCGATCTGCCGCTCGATCGTGAACGCCCATGGCGGAACGCTCGATGCCAGGCGCAACGTAAGAACGGGCATGATTTTCTCGGCAACGTTTCCCTTGTGGCCGCAGGACGACATCGCCGGTCAGCAATTACGGCAGGCCTGACCATGGAGAAGGCGCCTTCGAACGCGCCCGTTGTCCGCTTGCTCCCGCGAACGCGGCCGGTGCAAGTGGCGGCAGTCTATGTAATCGAGGACGATCATAGCATGCGCCGCGCGCTCGCGCGCCTCCTGACCTGCGCGAACTGGCCGGTGCGGACGTTCGAATCCGCGGAAAGCTTTCTGGGCGAAATGGACGGTCTCACGCAGGGCTGTCTCATTGTCGATGTTGGACTTCTGGGTATGAGCGGCATCGATCTTCTTGCCACTCTTCGTTATGCCGGAGTGCGCTGGCCGTTTATCGCGATGAGCGGTTCGCACAACGAGAATGCCGAGCGCGAGGCGCTCGCGCTGGGCGCGTGCGCCTTCCTGCGCAAACCCTTCGAGCCGCGCGCGTTGCTCGATGCGGTCGCCGGCGCGCTGTCGTAGGGCAGCCACCACCGATAATTGTGAACCTTACGTATAGCACGCAAATGTTAATGCCGACGCGGTTGCCGTGGACCAGCATGTCCGAGGAGTCGTTGTCCATTCTCACGACTCCTCAGTGCGCCCCGCCCGTTTCCCCATGCGGCGGGGCGTGCCTTCCTGCGGCGGCCGCGATGTATGGCGTTCTTATCAATGAAGCAGCCGTGAGCCTGATCCGGCCGAGAGCCAATGTGATCGAACGCGCCTATCAGCTTGCGCGGAAGGGATTTCCGAGGCGGATCGAGGATGTGATCGCGGCGCTGGACCGCGAGGGCTACACGAATGCGCGCGCGCATCTCGAGGGCCCGGCGATCCGGCACTCGCTGCGCAAGATCTGGAGCGGGGCGCGATCGGACGGCGAGAAGCTCTGACCGTGCGAATCTGATCTGTTCGTGGCGCCTTTAGAAGTATCTCTTAGTGCCGCGCGAACGGCGTACCGGCGTCGTAGCGGGCCTTGGCCGGCAATGTTGCGAATTTCGTCGGACCGGTGGAATCGACCCACGGCCACGTGAAGCCCGCGAAGAAGGTCGGTGCTTCGGTCAGGAAAAACGACTGCGGCAACTTATGCTTCGTGTCGCTCGACGCCCAATGTACCGACCGTGTTTTGTAGTCGTAGTTGCCGTCGACAAGGTTGGTCGCGATCACGTTCGGGTCGTAGACCTGATTGGGCTGGTCGTCCCAGCCCATCATGAGAATCTGAGATGGCCAGTCTCCGTTGGAAAGAACCTCATCGCCATAGATGAAGCTATTCATCCGGCGCGGAACGCCAAAAACATTGCCGACGAAATTGTTCCAATAGGAATAGGCGTGCGCCGACGCCGTGCGCAGCGGCCCATTCGTGTTCTGCTGGTGGATGTCATCCACGATGGCGTTACCCAGATAATCTTTAAACTTCGCCCGGAACCCGGTCGTGTAATTGCGGAAGAACGTGTTGTAGATCGCGTTGCCGTGGGTCTGATCGCTGTCGATGTTGAAGGCGTAATTGCCTTCGAACAGCATGTGATGCGAGCCGACCATATGGCTGTTGTTGAGTCCAGCTTCCTGCCAGGCGCGATTCCCGCCAATGAAGCCCATATCCATGTAGTTGTACGCGGTGACGGAGCCTGCGTCGGAGGAACGTCCGACCATGACCTTGTTGCCCAGCACGGAAATGCCGTTCCAGACGAGAATTTCCGAGGAGCCATTCGCCAGGCTGATGTTGTAGCCCCCGCCGCCTGGAACCGGCCACACGGGTTTGTGCACATAGAATTCGTTCAGCTCGACGCGGAAGGAATTCGAAATTCTGAAACCCGCGCCGAGCCACAGCGTGCTCTCGACGTTCGATGCCCAGCAATTGGCGCACCATGTAAACGCGATATTGTCGTCATCGCCGTGTTCGACGGTCAGCTGCTCCAGGCCGGCCTGCTCGGTCAGCGGTGTTTGGTAGTAGTAGAGCTGGGCATTGTGGCTCCTCCGGTAGGAGATCGTTGCGGGCGAGTCGAAGGTGATCGTGTTTCCGGAGATGGCGGCGATGCGGTGCATTTCTGCCGTCGGACGATCGCAGTTGGAGAACCAGCATCCGGCAGTGCCCTCCTGATAGGGATATTCGTCCGCCGCGAAATCGTCGATGTATTGCTGCGGCGGATCGTGTTTCTGCCACACCACGCGATAGTCCGCCGACGCCCAGATGTTGCCCAGCCCTTCGACATCTGGCTGCCAGCCCGCGCTAGACGCCTCATCGAGCAGGACGATCTCGCCCACGGCAAATCCCCGCGTGCTCTTCACCTGAACACTGTTGCCACCATGCTGCACATCGGCGGTGAGCGCGGTCGCCGTCGTGGTGTTGTTGTAGCGCTGCGGACCCAGGATGATCATGGGCGTTGGGTTCTTCCCCGGCTGATCGCTGCCGAGCTTCGCACCACCTTTGCGCGTCAGGATGGTCACGCCGGGACCGGCGCCGCGCAGTGTGATGTCTTTGTGGGTCAGAACCAGATTGCCTTCGGCGATCGTGAACACCCCCGCCGACAGCGACACGACCTGACCGTCCGGACAGGACTCGATCGCGCTCTGGATCGCGGTGGTGTCGTCTTTTCCCGACCCGAGCGGCGTGATCGTCGCGCAGACTGTGGTCCGGTTCGGAATGCCGCCCAGCGAAAGCATCCCCGCCATGCGCCAGTTCGCCGACGCATCGCCATCCGTCGGCAGGATGTTGCCGTCTCGCTCCGCGGCGAGAATCGGTTGGACCAGTTGCACGCATGCCAGCCCGAACGCGGACACAAGCAACGCAGCGCGAAAGACCGGCAACATGCGCCTCTAAGGCTTGAAGCTGTAGATCACTCCGGCGTCGTTCGCGCCGCCCCCGATCGTCGTTCCGTAGAGCTTGCCGTTTTTCATGACGAGGTTGCTGATGGAGTATTCCCCATCGCTTCCGCCGGTAAAGGTGTAGAGCAGCTTATAGGTCCAATGGCCGCCTGACGGAGTCAGCTTGAAGAGCGTTCCCGCAACATAGTCGCCGTCGCAATGTGTCGTGCCGTAAATGACGCCCGATTCATCGAGCATGAGATCGCGGAAGCTCCCGGAGATGCCCCATCCGGCCTGGCTCACAAGCGTCGTGAAAGTCCAATTGCCGCTTCCGCCCGAGAGTTCGAACGTTGTCCCGCCACCGGCCGAACCGCCCTGCGTGGTGCCACCAAAAAGATTGCCCGCAGCGTCGGAGATCAGGCCTGCATAGGGAATGGAGCCGTCATCTCCGTTCTGGAAGCTGTGCAGGATGGTTTCCTTCCAGGTGGTCCCCGGTGTCAGCTGGAAGACCGTGCCGTATCCATACGCGCCGCCCATCGACGTCGTGCCGTAGAGATTGCCGGCCGCGTCCATCGTCACGGCGCTGAGCGGCGTCGCTCCGTCCGTGCCCGTGCCGAACCGGTAGAGCACCTTCTCTATCCACTTCCCGCCCTTTTTTCTGGGCGCGATCAGTTTGAACACGGTGCCGTTGCCGGCCGGCCCTCCCGCGCTGGTCGTGCCGTAAAGGTTGCCCGCCGCATCCAGGATCAAAGCCGCCTGGGGAACAGCGCCATCCGTGCCACCAGCGAAGCTGTAGAGCACGGTCTCCTTCATTCCCTCCAGCTTGAACACAGTTCCTTGGCCTGAGGTGCCGCCCGCGGTCGTTGTGCCGTAGAGGACGCGATTTGCGAGGATCACGCGCCCATTCGGAGTTGCTCCATCGGAGCCGCCCGCAAAGCTGTGCAGCACTTTCACTTGGCCGGTCGCCGGGACTTCGAAAACCACGCCATGACCGTAAGTACCGCCGGTGCTCGCGGTGCCGAAGAGAATTCCCGTGGGGCCCATCGTGAACCCGTCGTCAGGCGCTCCCCCATCGCTTCCGCCGGTGAAGTTGTGGACGATGCTGAGAGTCTGAGCATGCGCGCAGGAAATACCTGCCGCGGCCAGGCCGGCCACCGCCGCGACCGCAAGCGTGAGCCTGACGGCGGATGATTTGGATTCAAGTTTCATAATCTACGCCTCCGCCGAACGGCCCCCGAAGCACTCCAGCTTGGTGAATTGTACCATGAACATTGCCGTCATGTTCAAACCAGACCGTCAGTGAGGTTAAGATTAGAGTCGAATTCGCGCATTTCACGCGATCCAGCGCTCCCCAGCCGGCAAGGGGTCGCTACGATTGGTTGTAGATCGGTTCCGCCATTCTGATAGCATCTGCGTCGCGCGGCGCTGCGCGGTTAGGGGCTTACGATGTCGAATATCGCGGGCAAGGCTTATGCCATGAACGTCATCACGCCGATGCCGGTGTGGATGACGTGGTTGCAGCGGTTCATCTTCATGCTTGCTCGCGCTATCCCGACCACGCTTGCCGGCTTGCTCAATTTGCGGCTGATCCATTTCGCGCGCTGGGTTCTTGTCCGCCGTGACCAATGGCCGGCCGGGCCCTCTGGCAAGCCCGTTCTCACGCGCGACTACATGCTGTTCTTCAGCAATTTCAACGGGACGTGGGACCAGTATATCGACGCCTTCGCCGACGGCATTCCCAACGGGCTCGACCTGTTCTGGTATGCCAGCCTGAAATATCCCAAGTCGATTCCGATCACCGCGTTCAAATCCTACATCACGCACAACCAGTTCGACACGAACTACTACTACAACGCCACGCCGGGTTCGGCGCAACGCGACATCAAATCGGCGCTCAACGTCTACTATGCATTGCAGGCGCTGGCGCAGATTCATCGCGCGTCCAATCCCGCTACGTTCGCCGCCGAGTACCGGAAATTTCTTGTGACGGTACAGAACAGCCTTGGCTCGCCAGGCTATGCGCCTATCGCCAGCCTTGATACCCAGAATTCCGATTTCAACCGCAAGCCCTTTGTCGTCTGCACATAACAACTCAGAGGGGGAACATCGCGATGCCGACATTCGATGGTGGCCATTGTTTCCTGACGGCGCTTGTGCCGATCGAGACCGCCGACGTCGTCGATCGCGGCGGCTGGAAAAGTTCGCATGTGCAGATGGTGCGCGAGGCGCTCGCCGTGCTGCCAACCGCGCACCAGTCGGCGGTGACGGAAACGCTCGCCTGCAACAGCCCGTTTGCGAAATGCACGAAAACCCATTTTTCGCGGCTCGTCGTACTCGACGACGTCATCTACAACGGGCGCATGCCGACGAGCGCTTTGCTCGATCAGTCGGATCGCACGATTCCGCAGGCAATCGACCATCTGCCTTGTCCCTATCTGATCTTCACCGCCGATTTCGACGCACCGGAGGGAACGGACGCCGAGCTACGCGCCTGGCTGGAGAATGTGTGGACAAAGATGTCCGTCGATCTCGAGCCCGTCTTCCGCCACTGTTTCGAGTTCGGGCGCAAGGTGCAGAGCGCGCGCGACTTCGCCGATTACATCCTGGCCTGCCAGGTCGAAACGACCATGCCGTTCAATGACTATTGGCACGAACCGCCGCCACTGCCTTCGCTGAGCATGCCGACGCTGATTGGCGTCGGGGTTGGCAGCTGGTTGGTGACGGGCGCTGTGTTTTATGCGGTTCTCTCCGCACTGGGTTGGGCGGTGGCCTTCGGGTTGAGCTGGGCTTTCGTGGGGCAGGTGCTGTTAATGGCCGTGCTCGCCGCCGGCCCGGCGCTCTACATTCTCTACCGCCTCATCATGGCGCGCGGGCTCAAGCGGTTTCCCATGGCGCCCAATTCCGATCTGCCGTCGGTGCTCAAGGCGCTCTATCTGCAACGCCAGCTCATTCCCTTCGTCGTGCGGATGCAGGGCGAGAGCGATCAGGCATTGTACGACGCGTTCGGCGCGTTTCTGGGCACAGTCCAGGTCGACAACGTATCCGCGCCGACGCAATCGCCCGGCGTGATCGGCTGAGGGACGGCACATGACACAGGACCTCGATCTCGCCGACATCCAGGGCAATATCCTGCAGGATTTCGTCAGCGGCTACCCGGTCGCGCGGTTTGTGCTGCTGCACGTAACCGAGCCGGAAAAAGGCCGTGCCTTCGTGCTCGAATATCGCAAGAAGGTGACGACGGCTTTGCGCTGGGCGAGCAGTGGCGCCTATGCCCAGAAAATCCAGACGACGAAGCCGGACGTCGCGATCAATATCGCCTTTACCTACACGGGCCTTCAGGCGCTGGGCCTGCCGACGCGCATGCTCGCGCGCCTGCCGCCGGAATTCATGGACGGCATGAAGATGCGGGCGCCGATCCTGGGTGACGACGAGGGCGCCAATGCGGGCGACGACGGCGGGCTGATGAAATGGGATCCGGTCTGGGGTGAGCGCGCGCACATCCTGATCGGACTGAATGGCCTGTTGGACGATCAGGGCCACGCAGAGCCGGCGCTTCAGCGCGAAACCGACGCGCTGCTCGCCCTTTGTCAGCAATACGGTCTCACCGTGCTTTCCGGTCATGCCGGTTCCGACAACCGCTGGCAGGATGCCCATGCCCGGCTCGCGAAAAACAAGGCGACCTACAAGCCGGTGCCGATGGAGCATTTCGGGTTTATCGACGGCATCAGCAATCCGGTGTTCGAGGGCCAGTTCGGCGATCCGCATGCCGATGCGGCGATGGCGATCGGAAACGGCAAGGTCATGGCCAAGACGCAGGATGGCGACAATGACAGCCGGTGGGCGCCGCTCGCGACCGGCGAATTCCTGCTCGGCCATCCCGATGAGGCGCAGGAGACAGAAGATGCCGCGCCGCCGCCTGCGATCATGCGTAACGGCACGTTCCTGGTCTATCGCAAGCTCCATGAGAATGTCGGAAGCTTCAATGCCTATTTCGCAAAAGCGGCGGCGATCTATGCCAAGGCCAACAATGTTCCGGTCGAGGATGCGAGCAGGATCCTCAAGGCGAAGATGGCGGGCCGTTGGGAAACGGCGTACCGGTGGCGGTCGCGCCCACCATCGCCGAGTGGAACGCCTTCAACGCCAAATATGCCGGCAAGGACCTCGACCGGCCTTATGTCGATTTCACCTATAGCGACGATGCCGACGGCGCCAAATGTCCGGTCGCGTCGCATATGCGCCGCACCAACACGCGCGACAGCCTGACCGGAACATCCTCGGCGCTCAACAACCGCCGCCGAATCCTGAGGCGCGGCATTCCTTACGGCGAAACGACGAACGATGACGACCAGGAACACGGCATCATCTTCCTCGCCATGTGCGCCAGCATCTCGCGCCAGTTCGAGTTCGTGCAGCAGCAGTGGATCAATTACGGTCTCGACGCCAATGCCGGCAACGACACCTGTCCGATCTCCGGCAACCGGAAGGGCGATGCGAAGTTCATCATCCCGGTCGATCCGAAAGGCAGCGAAACGCCGTTCATCTGCGCCGACATCCCGCAATTCGTCGAGATGCGCGGCGGCGACTACTTCTTCATGCCGGGCATGACCGCCCTGCGCATGATCGGCATGGGGACGGTCGATCCGACGTGAGGTCAAAAAATGGGCCGGACTGCCGCGCCGGCCAGCCGGCGTTCATTCGAACGCCGGCTGGCCAGCATGGTGTCTTACGATTTGCTGACCGTGATCTCGACGCGGCGGTTCTGGGCCCGGCCAGACGTCGTGTCATTCGGCGCAACGGGATTTGCCTCGCCAAAGCCTTTGGCCGTCACCATGTCGGCTCTGGCGCCGTGCTGGACAAGCCAATTCATCACGGCTTCGGCGCGTTTCTGCGAAAGCGTATCGTTGGAGTCGATGCCCTGTTTCATGAGGCCCGCCCCGACTGGCTGGTTGTCGGTGTAGCCGTTCACGACGATCGGGCTCTGTTGGTTGGGGCCCAGCTTCTGCGCCACGCCGGCGAGCGATTCTTCGCCGCCTTTTGACAGCTGCCAGGAACCGGACTTGAACAGCATGTCGCCCTGCAGCGTGAAATGCAGCGCCGACTGCAATCTCGTCACATGCTCGCCCTGGGTGGCGACTCTCTGGTTCAGAGCGGCGATGTTGGCTTCGCTTTGCTGGGTATACTGATCGTGCTGCGCGACAAGCGCGGTGTATTTTGCATTGAGCTCGTCGTAATCGCTCTGCCAGACACATCCGCCCAGGCTTGAGGCGGTCATCAGAGCGATCGGCAGAATGGCGAATTTGCTATAAAAAATGCTCACGTCCGTTCTCCGCGTCTTAGGTGATTCATTGTGCCGGCAATCCGCGAGACACGCCCGCTCGCCGCGCGGCTGTATATAATGCAGAAGCTTTCGCGCGTTTCGATTGGCCCTTGGTCCATCGGGGTATTGCTGAGTTCGGTAGGCCAGCGTGGCAGGAGACGCGCCTTGTTCAGCCCCGCATCGCGGTTGGGTGAGAAAAAGGGATGCCGGCACGCAAGGTGCCGCTTTGATACTGGCTGCAGGCGGATAAAGCCCGCCTTCGCTGCTGCGCAGCTACGGCGAGGCGGCACCAGCCTTCGCTCCCGCGTCGATAGCTTGGCGAGCCGAAGCTCCCGCGGACGCGGGCTAAGCCTGGTGCCGGAGGAGAGAATCGAACTCTCGACCTACCCCTTACCAAGGGGTTGCGCTACCACTACGCTACTCCGGCAATCCGGTGGTAAACGGGCCTTTGAGCCCGGGGCGGAGCCTATAGCCCACAAGAAGCGCGAGGGCAAAGGGCATGACAGTAAATTCTTCCGGGCGCGAGGAACGCCTCGCCCGGGCGCTGCGCGAGAACCCGAAGCGGCGGAAGGCACGCAACCGCGCGGCTGCGAAGCCGGAAAGTGCGGCCTCCACCAAAGAGCCCGAACCGCGCCCCAATAAAGCCGGGAAGGACGCCTAAATACACGTTGTCGCACGGCTGTATTCGCGCCCGTTCGCGCGTTACAACGCAGACGACCTCGGGGATTTTCATGGATCGGATAAGAATTCGCGGCGGCGCCCGCTTGAAGGGCGAGATACCGATCAGCGGCGCCAAGAACGCGGCGCTGCCGCTGATGGCGGCGTGCCTGCTGACCGACGCGCCGCTCACGCTCACCAACGTGCCGAAGCTCGCCGATGTGTCCTTCATGGCGGACATCCTGCGCCAGCTCGGCGTGTCGGCGGCGTGGACGCCGGGGGCGGGGCTGGGCTCGGGCGGACGCTACCGTCTCACAGCAGCGAAGCTCTCGGGAACTACCGCCGACTATGACATCGTGCGCAAGATGCGCGCGAGCTTCCTCATGCTGGGTCCGCTGGTCGCGCGCACCGGCCGCGCCAAAGTCTCGCTTCCCGGCGGCTGCGCCATCGGTGCACGGCCGGTCGACCTGCATCTGAAGGCCATGGAGGCGCTTGGCGCGACCGTTGATCTTCAGGACGGCTACGTGGTCGCGACCGCGCCAAACGGCTTGAAAGGTGCGCAGATCGAATTCCCGTTCGTCTCCGTCGGTGCCACGGAGAATACGCTGATGGCGGCTGCGCTGGCGAAAGGCGAGACCGTTCTGGTCAACGCTGCGCGGGAACCGGAGATCGACGATCTCGGTCACTGCCTGATCGCGATGGGGGCAAAGATCTCGGGCCTCGGCGCCTCGCGCATCGTGGTCGAAGGCGTCTCTTCGCTCCACGCCGCCGAACACGCCGTGCTGCCGGACCGGATCGAGACCGGCACCTTCGCCATGGCGGCGACCATCGCCGGTGGCGAGGTCGAACTGACCGGCACGCGCGCCGAGCTGATCGGATCGGTCATTCCGCTGCTCGAATCCATCGGCACCGAGATCGCCGAGACCAATCGCGGGCTGAAGGTTCATCGCAATGGCGTGCGGCCCATCGCGGTCGATGTCGCGACCGCGCCGTTTCCCGGCTTCCCGACCGATCTGCAGGCGCAGTTTATGGCTTTGATGGCAACGGCCAGCGGCGTCTCCTTCATCAAGGAAACGATCTTCGAGAACCGCTTCATGCACGTGCCGGAGCTGCTGCGCATGGGCGCCGATATCAAGGTCGATGGCGACATCGCGGTGGTGAGCGGCGTCGACCGGCTGAAAGGCGCGCCGGTGATGGCGACCGATCTGCGCGCGTCGTCGAGCCTCGTGCTCGCGGGTCTCGCCGCCGAAGGCGAGACGATCGTCAACCGCGTTTATCACCTCGACCGCGGTTTCGAGCAGCTGGAGGAAAAGCTCTCCCGCGTCGGCGCGGATATCGAGCGGCAGCCGGCATGAAACAATCCGATGTGAAACTGGCCGCCGAGGATGCCGAAGACCTCGAGATCGTTTCTGCCCGTCTGCAGGATGCCGTCGCGCATCTGAAGGATCTCGCGTGGCTGCCGAAGTCGCGGCGGTTCGCGGCGCTGTTCAACCGCTTCAAATGGGAAGACAAGCGCAAGCGCGCCGATCTGCGCGTGCGGGCGCTGCTCCATTTCGACGATGTCTTGTCTGTGAAGTCGAAGGGCCTGAAACGCGGCGCGCCCGATGCGGTGGTTTCGCTGCTTGCGATCCGCTTCACGCCGAAGGGCGCAGAGGATCCCGCTGGCACGGTCGAACTTGTCTTTGCCGGTGGCGGCACCATCCGGCTCGAGGTCGAATGTGTTTCGGCTGGCCTCACCGATGTCGGCGGCGAATGGGCCGCGCGCGGACGGCCCGACCACGAAGAGATGTGACATGGCGCGGCGGCTCGACGCCCGCGCGGCGGATTTTGCGGACGCGTTCGACGCACTGCTGAACGCCGGGCGGGAGGCGGAAGAAGATGTCGCTGCGACCGTTCACACAATCATCAATGACGTTCGCACTCGTGGTGATGCCGCGCTGATCGAACTGACCGAGCGCTTCGACAAGGTCAGGCTTGCGTCGCTGCGCCTCGAAGAATCCGAAATCGATGCCGCCGAAGCGCAATGTTCCAAGGAGGCGCTGAAGGCGCTGGATGTCGCCGCCGGACGTATCGAGGCTTATCACCGGCGCCAACTTCCGAAGGACGAGTGGTTTATCGATGACGCCGGAGCGACGCTTGGCTGGCGCTGGACGCCGCTCGATAGCGTGGGCCTTTACGTGCCGGGCGGTACGGCGAGTTATCCAAGCTCTGTGTTGATGAATGTGATCCCGGCGCGTGTGGCGGGCGTCGCGCGCATCGCGATGGTCACGCCTGCGAGCGGCGGCAAGATCAACCCGCTTGTATTGGCCGCCGCAAAGCGCGCCGGTGCGCGCGAAATCTATCGCATCGGTGGCGCGCAGGCCGTTGCCGCTCTGGCCTATGGCACGCACAGCATCGCGGCGGTCGACAAGATCGTCGGCCCCGGCAACGCTTATGTCGCCGCCGCCAAGCGCCAGGTGTTCGGCAAGGTCGGCATCGACTCCATCGCTGGGCCGTCCGAAATCCTCGTCGTCAGCGACGCAGGCAGCAATCCCGACTGGATCGCCGCCGATCTTCTTAGCCAAGCCGAACACGACGCGTCGTCTCAAAGCATCCTCATCACAGATGACGCCGGTTTCGCAGACAAGGTCGATGAAGCAGTCGCGCGCGCGCTCGACACGTTGCCGCGCAAGGATATCGCTGCCGCAAGCTGGCAGAACTTCGGCGCCATCATCGTGGTCGCCAACCTCGACGATGCAGCGCCATTCGTCGACCGGATCGCGCCGGAGCATCTCGAAATCGCGACCGCCGAATCCCAAAGGTTGCTCGCGCGCGTGAAGCACGCCGGCGCCATCTTTCTCGGCCGCCATACGCCGGAAGCGATGGGCGACTACATTGCGGGCCCCAATCATGTGCTTCCGACATCGCGGACGGCACGGTTCTCCTCCGGCCTGTCGGTTCTGGATTTCATGAAGCGCACTACGTTGCTGTCCTGCACACCGGCCGCGCTTCAGGAACTCGGTTCGGACGCTATTGCGCTCGCCGAAGCGGAAGGTCTGGATGCGCATGCCAGGTCCATCGCGGCGCGGCTGAACCGATGACCAACAACCTCTATCGCCTGACGGCCATCTCGCTCGATGAGCGTACGGTCGTGCACCGCACGCGGCAGATCGAGCAGGAACGCGAGATCGCGATCTACGATCTTCTCGAAGAGAACAGCTTCACGCCGGTGGGTTCGGCAGGCGGTCCCTATCGCCTGGTGCTGCGCATCGAGGAGAACCGGCTGGTCTTCGATATCCACCTCGAAGACGACAGCGTGCATGGCAAGGTGATGCTGTCGCTCATGCCGTTTCGCCGGGTAATCAAGGATTACTTCCTGATCTGCGACAGCTACTTCAAGGCCATCCGCACCGCCCCCCCGTCGCAGATCGAGGCGCTCGACATGGCGCGGCGCGGTTCGCACAACGAAGGCTCGGAGCTTCTTCAGGAACGCCTCAAAGGCAAGATCGAAGTCGACTTCGACACCGCACGCCGCCTGTTCACGCTGATCTGCGTGCTGCACCTGAAGGGTTAGACGATGCCGCGGGGGCCAAACGGCGAGGAGCTGCCCGGCGCGGTTCTCTTCGCCTGCACGCTCAACAGCGTGCGCAGCCCGATGGCGGCGGCCATCATGCGCCATTTGTTCGGTCAGGTCGTGTATGTCGACTCGGTCGGCGCCCGCGCCGGCGAACTCGATCCTCTGGCGGTTGAGGTCATGGACGAGGTCGGCGTCGATATCGCCAAGCACAAGCCCAAGAGTTTCGACGAATTCGAAGACACGTCGTTCGACCTGGTGATCACACTTTCACCGGAAGCCCATCACAAGGCGATGGAACTGACCCGCACATCGGCGGCCATCGTCGAATACTGGCCCACCATGGACCCGACGGCCGTGGAGGGTTCGCGGGATCTGCGGCTGGCGGCTTACCGCGCGGTTCGCGACGAGTTGGAGAAGCGCGTCACGGCGCGATTTGAGGCCCGCTCCGCCGCCGATACCTAACCCTCAAGCCTTGCTTTTGGGCCGTTTCGGTGCAATCTCCCTCCCGATTACGCCACCAGAGGACGAATGGCAAAGGAAGAACTGCTCGAATTCGAGGGCACCGTGAGCGAACTTCTGCCCAACGCGACGTTTCGCGTCATGCTGCAGAACGGTCACGAGATCATCGCCCATACCGCCGGCAAGATGCGCAAGAACCGCATCCGGGTGCTCACCGGGGACAAGGTGATGGTCGAGATGACGCCCTATGACCTGACCAAAGGACGCATCACCTATCGCTTCAAATAACAAAGCCGCGCCGGCCCTCGTTCTGGCGAGCGAGAGCCCACGCCGCAAGGCGCTGCTGGCGCAGGCCGGGATCGCGCCCGACGCCGTTCTGGCGGCCGCCATCGATGAAAAGCCGCTGAAATCCGAATTGCCGCGCGTTCATGCGCAAAGGCTCGCCGCGGAGAAGGCTGCAGCCGTTGCCTCGCGATGGTCGGGCTCCGCTGCCCTAATCCTCGCAGCCGACACGGTCGTTGCCTGCGGGAGCCGCATCTTGCCGAAAGCGGAGAACGATGCGGAGGTTCTCAGCTGTCTCAAACTGCTGTCGGGCCGCGCGCATCAGGTCATCACCGCGGTTGCGCTGCTGACACCGGATCACGCCTTGCGCAGGCGCACCGTGCTGACACGCGTCGTGTTCCGCCGATTGGATGCGCGTGAGATCGAGGATTACATCGCCTCGCGGGAAGGCGTCGGCAAAGCCGGCGGCTATGCGATCCAGGGGCGTGCCGAAACATTTGTGCGCCAACTGAACGGTTCCTATTCCAATGTGGTGGGTTTGCCGCTGAGTGAAACCGTTGGGCTGCTTCGCGGCAACGGATACCCGTGCTAGGTTCGGCGCCGACGCTATTATGAGTTCCTGAATGCCGAAGGAAGTCCTGATCAACACAGGGGCTGGAGAGATTCGCGTGGCCGTGGTCGAAGACGGCCGGTTGCAGGAACTCACCCTCGAACGCACAGTGGGCCTCGACGATGGCGCGGTGCGCCTGCGCGGCGAGGGCCGCAACGGCCACAGCCTCGTCGGCAACATCATGCTTGGGCGCGTGCAGCGCGTGCTGGCCGGGATGCAGGCGGCGTTCGTCGATATCGGTCTCGAGCGCGCGGGCTTTCTGGGCGCGCGGGAAGCACGCTGTCTCGCCGATCTTCCCGGCTTCGAAGAAGAGCGCACGCCGAAGATCGGCGATTGCGTGCATGAGGGCGAAGAGATTCTTGTGCAGGTCGTGAAGGATCCCATCGGCGAAAAAGGTGCGCGGCTCTCCGCCAACGTGACCATTCCCGGACGCCTCGCCGTTCTCGTTCCCAATCAATCCGGTGTGGCGTTGTCACGGCGGATCGAAGGCGAGGACGAGCGCGCGCGGATGCTGGCGCTGGGGGAGGCGATGATCGCGGAAGGTGGCGATCGGCTCGTCCCCGGCGCGGGCTACATCCTGCGCACGGCCGCATCCGATGCCACGCTGACCGATCTCAAGGAAGACGCCGAACGCCTCGCGGAAGCGTGGCGTCCGGTGCTCGCCAAGCGGCAGGCCGCGACCGCGCCGGCGACGCTCTACCATGATCTCGATCCCGTGGAGCGGACGCTGCGCGATATGGTCCGTGCCGATACCATCCGTGTACTGATGGACGACCCGGCTTCGGTCGAGGCCGCGAAAGCCTATTGCCGCCGCACCATGCCGGAAGCCGAAAGCAAGATCGAATTGTTCGCAGGACCGGGCGCGCTGTTCGACCTCTACGATCTGGAAGACGAGATCGACAAGCTCACCACCCCGCGCGTGCCGCTGCCGTCCGGCGGCTGGATCACGATCGAATCCACCGAAGCGCTGACGGCGGTCGACGTGAATTCGGGCAGCTTTACCGCGGCCACCGGGCTTGAAGAGACCGGCGCCAAGGTCAACCTCGAAGCGGCAGACGAGATCGGGCGTCAGGTTCGCCTTCGCGGCATCGGTGGATTGATCGTCGTCGATTTCATTCACATGGACGATCCGGACAACATCTCCAAGGTGCTGTCGGTTCTGGAAACGAGCCTCTCCAAGGATCACACGCCCACACAGATTTCGCCGATGTCGGAATTCGGCCTGGTCGAGATCACGCGCAAGCGCGTGCGCGATCCGTTGTCGAAACTGATGAGCGAATGCTGCCGCGCCTGTTCCGGCCATGGCCGCAAGCGCACGCGCGACAGCGTGGCACTTGAGGTGATGCGCCAGGTCGAGCGCGCGGCCGCTGCTGCGCCCGGAAAGCCGATCCTCGTCCGTGCAGCGCCCGAGGTGGTGCGCTGGCTGGAAGATCACGGCGAGGAGGTGATGGCCTCGCTGGCGCGCCGTGGCGCGGCGCGTGTGCGGTTCGAACCGAACGACGGCTATGCCCGTGAGGGCTTCGATGTCGCAACCGCCGGCTGACCGCGCCAAATGCGCTGTGTGCGGCAAGGCGCAGGACGTCCGGTTCAGGCCGTTCTGCTCCAAGCGCTGCGCCGACGTGGACTTAAGCAAATGGCTGGGCGGGCGCTACGCCATCCCGGCGGAAGAGGAGCCGGAAGGCCTGTTTGGTGGCGCGGAAGACGAGGAATAACCGCCCGCTGGACAGCCGGGAGGCCGTCCACTAAAAAGCCCGTCCTTTCCGGGCAAGACCCGGTTTTCCGACGGTACGCCCAGGTAGCTCAGTCGGTAGAGCAGCGGACTGAAAATCCGCGTGTCGGTGGTTCGATTCCGCCCCTGGGCACCACGCATTTAAGCCAATAAAACTCGGCTATTCTCACAGAACAAAGGCGGATTTGTACCGCGCAAACAAAGGCTTTCACGCAGGCGGGACGCGGGAAGTGGCGAAACAAGCCGGGAAATAGCGGGAAATCGCGCATCGACGCGGCACAGCGCGGGATGAAGAGCGCGCAACGCCGTGATGCCGACGCGCAAAGAATTCGGCGCGGCGCGCTCCGCTAAGTGCTTGAAACACCGAGTCCGCGAGCCGAGCAACGCCGACGTGGATGTCGGAGTTGTCGGAGTTGTCGGAGTTCGCTCGCTGAAGGCCCCCTGAAACCATCTTCAGCGAAGGCTGATGCGCGCGGGAAAAAGCCGCGCTAACATCTGCGGGTTGGGTCTTACAAAATTGGGGGTTACATGAGCAGCGCAGCCGGCACGATACCCGCGACAAAACGCTGTCCCTTCTGTGCTGAGGAGATCAACGCCGAAGCGATCGTCTGCAAGCATTGCGGGCGGGGTCTCACCCCGGCCATGGCTCGATCAGGGGCTGGCAAGTTTTTTCGCGTGGTGGGTTGGATCGCTGCTGCTGTCGTTGTGGTGATTATTCTGCTCGCCATCAAAGGTTCGACGATGGGAAGAGGCAGCTTCAACGGCAGCAATACGGACGCCTACAACGCCTCGCAGATTTTCGGATCGGGCCTAACCCCTGACCAGGTCGACACGATGATAGACGACATCGCCGAAAAGACGGGCATCGCGCACTCCGAAGCGGAAGAGCTCGCCGTCAAATGCATGAGAGCCAATGCCGCGTCGGGAGCAATCGATCCGCAGCTCTGTGTTCAGTTCGCCTCGGTCAGCAAGAAGCTCGAATACGTCGACAAACTTGGCCGCTAGAACGTTCCGCGGCGCGTTCGCCTAAATCGACCGCAGCACGACCGCGACGCGGCCGATCACTTCGAGCTCGTCGGCTTCATCGCGCGGCAGGCGCTCGGGTGCGTAGGTCGGGTTGTCCGACAACAGCGACACCGACCCATCGGAGTGTTTCTGCAGCCGCTTGATGAGCAGCTCGCTGCCGCGGCGAATGACGAAGACCTTGTCGCGCGTCTCGCGATCGGTGATGTCGATCAGAAGGGGGTCGCCGTCCTGAATGGTCGGATACATAGAATCGCCCTGGCCCTGGACCAGGCGCGCGCCCTTCGGATTGACGCCGTGTGCGATCAGCGACGTTCGATCGAACGTCATGGTGCCAACGGAAAGCTCGCTCTCCACGGGCTGTCCGGTCCCCGCGCTCGCGCGGATGTCGAGGACAGGGATCATCACTTGATCATCATCGCGCTCGCTGGAGTGTGGGCTGTCGAAGGCGCGAGCGTCTTCACGCGCTGATGCCGGTTGGCCGTCGCCGGCTTTGAGCCACGACAGCGCGACGCCATACGCGTTCGCCGCCTTTTCTAAGACTGTCCGCGGCGCCTCGCGCTCGTCCGATTCGTATCGGGCAAGCGTGTTCGGGTGAATTCCCAGCCGGGCACCGGCCTCCTCACGGCTGAGACTGCCTCTTGCAGATCGAAGTCGCCCCCCAACGGTCTTCATTTTCACCCGGAATGTGGTTTTTTCACCCGATCACCGGGTTGACTTTTCACCCAAATCCACCCAACGATGGTTGAAATCTTAACCATGCCGGGTTGGATTTTGAGCCGTTGGGTGAAGACATGAAGCACTGGGATTGGCCGGACATTAAAAGCGAGCTCGAAAAGCGTGGGATCACGCTCTCTGCCCTCGCGTCACGGCTGGAAATCTCCCCGCAAGCGGTGAGCAAAGTCAAGAACAGGCCGTCGCAGCGGGTCCAGCACGCGATCGCTGAGGCAGTCGATGAACCCGCCGAAAATATCTGGCCCGACCGCTATCGCGCGCGGAGGGCCGCATGATCCGCGCGCTCGGCATCACGGGTCTCTTTCTCACGCTCTGCGTCGTCGCGATCGCGGCAGGCGCTCTGCTCAATCTTCTCATCGGGGGGAACTGATGGTCTGGCTCAAGGACGTCGCTGCAGGCGTCTGTCTCGTGATCTTCCTCGGCGCCGTGTTTCTGATCGCGCTCGACCTCGCTGCGATGCTTGACGCTCTCAACACGCTGGCAATGGGCTGAGCATGACGCGGGCGAAGGGGCAAGCAGCGGTGATGGCCCAATGCGGGCCGAAGGTGATCGAGGGCGACGATCCGGTAACGGCGCGCAATCGCAAGCTGGAATTTTTTCCGACATGGCCGTGGGCAACACGCGCGGGCGCTGAGCTCGTCAAGTTTCTCGATCCGCGCGCGCGCGAAGTGCTCGATCCTTGTTGCGGTGAAGGCCACATGGCGATGGTGCTCACCGAATACTTCGCCAGCGTCCGCGCGTCTGATGTTTACGACTACGGCTACGGCTCTTCCCGCGACTATCTCGATCCAAACAGACGGGGCGTGAACGCCTGCGACTGGGTCATCATGAACCCGCCGTTCGAGCCTGCGGCCGAGTTCATCCGCCGCGCACTCCTCGAAGCCCGCCGTGGCGTCGCCGTGTTCGCGCGGCTCGCCTTCCTCGAAAGTGAAGCGCGGTATTCGCTGCTCTGGCGGGGCGAACATCCGCTCAGCCACGTCGCCTGCTTCGTCGAGAGAGTCCCGCTTGTGTTGGGCCGCCTCGACCCGGTGGCCCGCAGCGCCACGGCCTATGCGTGGTTCTTCTTCGACAAGGAATGGCCGCAGCTGCGCGCGCCCGAGTTGATGGCGATCCCGCCCGGCACGAAGCGCCGTCTAACCAAGCCGGATGACGCGCGCCGCTTCGTGCGTTCGGGACCGGCGCCTCTGTTCCACGAGATTGATCGCGTTGCGCGCGAAAGCGCCGTCGATCGGCAGCGCGATCAGGACACGCGGGAGAACGACTCCTCCCGCGTGTCCGCTTCTTCGGTGGTGCGCGCATGAGCCTGCTCGGAAACGTCGCGCGCGGTGGAGCGGAGCGGCCGGTCGTCGTGATCGAGGGCGAGGAGGACTTCCACCTCGCTGATGAGAGCCCAGACCGTTCTGCACTGTTTCAAATCCTGAGGGATGCGCCGAGCATGCACCTTCGGCTCGGACTCGCTGCGTTGCACATCGAGCGCCTGAACGCACGCTACAAGCGGAAGGGGCGCGCATGATCTGCGAGACGATCACGCTCCCAACAGGCGAAACGGCGATCGTCTGCTCTCGCGGACCGCGCCGCCCTAAATGCCAATGCGGCGCGCCGTCGACGAAGCTGTGCGATTTCAAGCTCGACGAGCCGATCATTCGAGGTGGCCAACAGACGCGCCGCAAACGCACCTGTGACCGCCCGCTCTGTGACGGCTGCGCCGTCAGCGTCGGCCCCGATGTCGATCACTGCCCAGACCATCCGAAGGTCGTACCAGTACAAGGGGCATTCGAGCTGTGATCCACTTCGCGCCACCGACCGGAAAATAATGGCTCACCGCCGCCGAGGCTGCAGCCGAAGCGCTACCGGATTTTGAATTCACCGAACGTCACATCCAGCGCGCGCTGCGCGACGGGTCAATCGCCAGCCGCAAGCGCTCCGGTCGCGGCGGCGGCCGGGAGTTTAACTGGACGTCGCTGCCCGAAGCGGCGCGCGAGGAATACCTCAAGCGCCACGGCATCGCGCAGGCCGCCCAACTCGCCATGCCGCCCGCCGCGCGCGCTGCCGAAAAGGATCTGATCGCCGAGGCCCGCATGCAGGTGGCGATTGCCGCGCGCGACTTCATCACCGCGCGCAAGCTCACCACGGCGAAGGGCCTGAAGGCGTTCTCAGCGGCCTATAAACTGCCGCGCACGATCCGCTTGCCCGACTGGGTGAAACAGGCGGTACCGGAAGCGAAGCCGCATCAGGTGCGGGTGTGGTGGCGCGCGCTGAAGACGGGCACTGGCACCGCCGCGTTGCGCGACAAGCGCGGCAGACCCGATGGCTCCGGCGTCTTCGACCGCGATCTCGAACTGAAAAACTACGTCATCGCCAATTTCGCGGCGCGTCCGCACCGTTCGGCCTCCGCCATCCAGGAGGATATCGAAGGCGATCTGAACCGCGTCATCCCGCTCCGCACGCTGCAGCTCTTCCTTCAAGGCCTGCGCGGCCAGAACAAGGCGCTGGTCAAGGCGCTCACCGATCCCGACCGCGCGCGCTCGCATCATCAGCCCGCCTTCGGCTCGCTGTCGCGCCGCGCGGAGCAGGGCGGCATCAACTCGCTATGGGAGATCGACGCCACGCCCGGCGACGTGATGTGCGTTTACGAAGGCCGCCGCGCGCGCGTGAAGCTCACCGCCGTCATCGACGTCTTCACCCGCCGCGCACGCATCGTCGTCTCCGACCAGCCGCGCGCGATCGCCACGATGGCGGTGCTACGCCGCGCGATCCTCGCCTTCGGACTGCCAACGGTGCTGAAGGCCGACAACGGCAAGGAATTCTCCAACCGCAGTGTCGAGGCGTTCTGCGCCGACTTCGGCATCGCGGTCGAGCTGTCGCGCCCGTTCTCACCAGAGCAGAAGGGCCACATCGAGCGCTTCTTCAAGACCATCCTGCACGATCTGTTCGAGGACCTTCCGGGCTATCTCGGCCACAACGTCGCCGAACGCCGCGGCATCGAGAACCGCAGGAGCTTCGCGCACCGCTTCGGCGAGGATGCGAACCTCGCGTTCCAGGCGGAGCTCTCGCCGGCCGAGCTGCAGGCGCGCATCGATCATTGGCTGACGGAGATCTACGAGCAGCGCCCGCACGACGGCATAGCCATGCCGCCGTTCGCGAAGGCGCTCGCCCATGCCGGCGACGTCAAGCGCCTCGCCGACGAACGCGCGCTCGATCGCTTGCTGCTCGTCGCTCCCGGCGAAGGCGGCCTGCGCACTGTGGCGAAGAAGGGCGTCGCGGCTTTCGGCCGACACTATGTGCATGAGGCACTCGGCTTCCACATGGGCCGCAAGGTCGCCGTCCGCTACGATCCGCACGACCAGTCGCGCATCGCGGTCTACGACGCGGCCGACAAGCTGTTCCTGTGCGTCGCGCTCGACCCGGAGTTCATCCCCAACGACGAGCTGATGGCGTTGGCCGCGAAAGCGAAGGCCAACGCGCGCGCCGTCACCCGCGAAATGCGCGACACCGTGCGCAAGGTCCAGAAGCTTTATCCGGTCGGCAGCGCCGCCGATCGCCGCCTGCTCGCCCTGCAGGCTGGCCCCGATCTCACCGACGATGCGCGCGAGGCGATGCGTCTTGCGCACCCGCCGAAGCTGATCGTCTCGCGCGCGATGGACGACGCAGGAATCGAACCGGAGCCCGTCGAGGCGACGGCAGAACAGCGCGAAACCGCGGCCGAGGTGCTGGCCGAGCTCTCAGGAATCGAAACGCAGACGCGCATGGTCGCGTGCGACGGCTACGAGCGGCCGAGTTTCCCGAATGACGACATCGGCTTCTGGCATTGGGCGCAGGCCCGCATGGCATCCGGTGCCGCGCTCGATGCGCGCGACCATTCCGACATCGAGGCGCTCGGCGCCGACGAGAACTTCCAACTGCAACTGAAGATCGCCGCGCGTGTGAGCGCGGCCTAACACCGAAGGAGAAGAGAATGGCGAAGACCAAAAAGAAAGTGCAGCGCGCGGTCATCATCGACGCTGCCGAAGCACACAGTCTCGCGGCGCTGAAGGATGCCGTCTGCGCGATGGTTGTAAAACTGGAGGCACGAAACATCATGGCCGCCGACGTATCGGCCGGATTCTACCTGCACGCCGTGAGGGACGGCGATTTTGTGCGCATCGACATCGCGGGCATCTGAAGATGAACCGCACAGATCAAGAGACCGGCGCACTCCGCGCCTTCGATGCCGCCATGGGCGACAGCCGCGGCATCGAGATCAGCCATCTGAACCGCGGCGCGGCTGCCTACGAGAACGGCGGTACCGACAACACCCGGAAGGTCTTGTTCAACGGCGCGATCGAGACCGTCGAACAGGAAGAGCAGCTCGAAGCGATCCTTCAGGCGCTCGGCATCCGCTCGGAGAACCTGCGCGGCGTCGTCGGCCTCTACAACCACTTCACGGTGACGGAACAACCCGCAGGCGACCGTGTCATCTACACTTTCGCGCTCTCCGCGTCGCGGAGGCAGCTGCCATGAAGAACGGCGTTTTTGTCGAGAAGCTCGACAATGTCGCGCGTTTCCTCGAAGGCACGCGCGCTCTCGAAGCGCGCGGCGCGCGCGAGGCGAACTGGCTGCTGGTCGAAGGCGAGCCCGGGTTCGGCAAGTCGGCCACGCTCGGCTGGTACGCGATGAAGAAGAAGGCCGCCTTCATCCGCGCCAAGGCGGGCTGGACGCCGCATTGGATGCTGTCCGATCTGGCCGACGTGCTCGGCGTCGACGGCAAGGCCCGCTCGACCGAGAAGCTCTTCAACGTCGTCATGCCCGAGCTGATGGTCCAGGCCGCGCAGCACGGCCTGTTCCTGATCGTGGACGAGATCGATCACGCCGCGCGCGACTCCCGCGTGCTCGAAACCCTGCGCGATCTCACCGACGCGTCGGAGCTCCCGCTGATCGCGGGCGGCATGAAGGGCGCGCAGCCGATGATGCGCCGCTACAAGCAGATCAGCTCGCGCCTCGCCGACGTGGTGACCTTCCAGCCGTCGACCGCCGCCGACGTCAAGCTGATCTGCGGCGAACTCGCCGAGGTCAGGATCGCCGACGATCTCGCCGAGGAAGTCCAGAAGCGTACCGGTGGCCGCCTGCGCGAGGTGAAGACCGCCATCGGCCGCATCGAGCACGCCTTCCGGCGCGAGCGCGGCGTGGTCTCGCTGAAGGACTGGCAGGGGCAAAAGCGCTCAAGCCCGTTCGTGCCCAACGCGGTGCAGGCGGTGGCCAATGCCTGATCCGATGGTCGAGCGCCTGCTGAAATTCCTGCGCCAGCATCCGGGCCAGTGGTTCACGCCGCGCGCGCTCTACGAGCACCCGCTGCTGCGTCCGTCCGCCGAGGTCGAAACCATCATCCGGTTGCTCGTGCGACAGGCAGAGCTCGGCCACATCGAGCGCGACAAGAGCGGCCAGGGCTTTCGCGCGCCGCCGCTGCCGGAGTCCGCCAATGTGTAAGGGCCAGAACGAAGTGCTCGCCGTCCTCGTTAAGGTTGACGGCGCGCTACCGATCACCGCGATCTGCGCGAAGCTCGGCATGAAGAGCGCCGATCGCGATGCCCGCCGTCCCGTCATCGCCACGATCGGCAAGCTGATCCAGAAGCGGCTCGCCATTCGCGCCAACGCCGTCAAGAGCTTCGGCAACGTGGTCGAACCCGAATACGCAGCCACCGCCAAAGGCCGCAAGCTCAACAAAGAGGGCGGCCGGATCACGTCGGGATGCCAGGGCAATTGGAACGCGCCACCGCGCGTGATGCCCGACACGGCGCGCCAGCGTATCTGGAGCGCGTTCCGACGCGCGAAGAAAGCGACCTTCGCCGAGCTCGTCGAGGTCGTGCGCGACGACGGCGAGGACGCCGCCGCCATGATCGAGAACACGCGGAAGTTCTTCAAGGCGCTGGCGCGCGCCGGCATCGCCCTGCAGCTGCGCGATCGCGCCGATGGCTTCGCGCCGACGTCGAACGGCTTCCACCGCTACGCGCTGGTGAAAGACCTCGGAAAGCTCGCGCCTGTCACGGGCAAAAAGTGCGTGTTCGATCCCAACACCGGCGAGCGCATCCAGTATCAGAAGAAGGAGAAAAAATAGATGCTGCAGAAGTGCATATATTGCGGATGCACCGACACGCGCGCCTGCGCCGGCGGTTGTTCTTGGCACAAGCCCGACTACTGCTCAGCGTGCGCTGAGCTCCATCTTGAGCAGCTCGTCGATGCTGTATCGGTTTGGCCCGGAACGCCCGCAAACGCGATGGTCGCTTATGCGCTCTGCGGCAGGAGCTGCTCGATCGAGGAAGGCGACGAGAGCCTGAGGGTTCTCGATCACATCGGTGCGGTCGTGTTCAGCTTCGGTCCGCAAGGCGTCTACCTCGCGCCGCAATACGACGCGCTCGAAGTGCAGGCCATCTTTTCTGGCGAGGCGCACGCCCTATGAAGCTCACCGACGATCAGATCGAACAGATCGAGTCCTGGGCCGAGAAGGGCAAGAGCGGGCAATGGATATCTGGCCAGCTCAGCCTGAAACCCGCGACGGTGTGCTACCGCATGCTGCTGGCAGGCTTTGATCCGTGGCCGGGCAAGCGCAACGGCAATCACAAGCAGCGCGGCGGGTTCTCTCCCGAAGAGGACGCGCAGATGCTCGAACTCGGCAAGACGCTGAGCGTCTACAAAATCTCGAAGCTTATGGGTCGGCCCTACACGTCGATCCGCATCCGTCTCATGACGCTCGAAGTCCGCGCTGAGAAGGCGCTGGCAGGTGCCGCATGAGCCCGAAGAAGTTCGGACCCAAGGATGGCGGCTCCTACGTCGCGCGCGCGCGTGCGGCGTGGGGTGCGGGGTTGCCCGACTGGGTCGAGGCGCTGGCGATCGCGGCCGACAATGCGCCGTCTCAGGCCGAGCTGAACAAGAAGCTCAAACTGAAAAGCGCCAGCGTGATCTCCGGCGTCATCGGCAAGTCCTATCCCGGCAAGACCGACAAGATCGAAGCCGTCGTGCGCGGCGCGCTGATGAACGAGACGGTGAAGTGCCCGGTGCTCGGCGCGATCGCGCGCAACGACTGCGTAACCAACCAAAAGAAAAAGTTCACCACCGCCAACCCGCGCGCGGTGCAGCTCTGGCAGGCCTGCCGCGGCGGCTGTCCGCACGCGCTTGCCGATGCGCTGAAGGACGGTGCGCGATGAACGACATGGTCGCACCGCCCAAGAACTTCACCTTCGCAACCGACCTCGGCGAGACGCGCAAGGTCTTCGACGGCCGCTACAGCGCGCGAGTCGATCGCGACCTCGACGATTTCGACCAGGTGTTCGATCTGGCCGTCGAGATCGGCAAAGCGCACGACCGGCGCGTGATGGCGATGACGATTGCGGAGTCGCGTGCGTTGGCTCGGTTCGCCGTCGCTGCCGGCGTCATCGCCTCGCAGGCGGCGGAGCTGGTCGCGATGAGCGATGCCGGCGCGCCGCGCGATGCGCTGATCGAGAGGCTGCGCGCGCTCGCCGATGTGGCCCGCCCGCATGTCAGGGGGAGCACATGAACGGACAAACACTTCTCATCTGGCTGGCACTCGCCGCCGGCGTCATCGCGATCAGTGCCGTGGTCGCGTTCTTCCGCAAGCCGCGCGACCTGCGCGGCGACTGGGAAGGCATCCGCTACCACGACCACATGATCGACACGACGCCCACATGGAGAAGAGGACGATGGCTGTAAGGAAGACCAAGCAAGCTGCACTGGAAGTACCGCAGAGCGATGAGGAGGCCGACGCGCTGCTTGCCGAGTATGGTGCAACATTCAACACGCTCGCCCGCCAGCAGGTCCGGCTCGACGAGCTGCTTGCGAAATTGAAGGCACGGGCCGAGACGAAGGCCAAACCCCTCCAGGAGTCGCTGAGCAGCATCATGGTGGCGCTGAATGCCTATGGCGCCGCGAACCGAAAGCGCCTCACCAACGGCGGCGAGACCAAGACGGTTAAGCTGCCTTCCGGCGAGATCGGATGGCGCACCAATCCGCCGTCCGTGAAGGTCAAGCGCGGACTGAAGGCCGAAGACCTCATCGCCTCGATCCGCCAGCTGAAGCTGCGCAAATTCCTGCGTCTGTCCGTTGAGGTGAACAAGCGGGCGATGCTCGACGATCCGGAGAAGGCTGAGACCATCCCGGGCATCACGATCCAGAAGGACGTGGAGGAATTCTTCGTCGCTCCCTTCGGTGCTGAGCTCGCGGAGCCGAAGACATGAAGCCCGTTTGCAATCTGCCGCCGCTGATGCGCCGCGCGCTCCGGCGCGCATCGAGCGAAACCGCGACCCAGACGTTCAGCGCCCTCGGCGGCCTGCACAAGAGACGGCCGCCAAAACGCAAGCCGACCCTGCGCGACTATTCCAAACCCGCGAAGGAACCGGAGCGGTGACCGTCGACCAGCGCGTCCAATTCTGCCCGCACTGTGGCGAGGCCATCCTCGGCCTGAAGGCCGTCAGTCGCGGCGGCATGACCCGGATGCAGCGGGTGTGCCTGGACACCATCGCGCGGCTGACCGTCGACGGCGTGCCTCCGACGTTTATGGAGATCGCGCGGGCAATCGAGCGCAACAAGTCGACGGTCTACCGGCTGGTGCATGGGCTGCGGAAGCGCGGCTTCATCACCATGACGAACGGCGCGCGGTCCATCAGCATTCTCCCACAGGTGCCCCATGCAGACGCAGCCTGAAGCGCCGCGCCGCCGTGCCGGTGATGAAGACCGCCTGAGCGATCTCCTGTTCGCGCTGGTGCCGTTGCTCAACGTCCTGCGTGGCGACAAGCGTGCCTTCCTGCAACGCGCCTTCATCAATGGCGCCCTCAACCTCGGATCATCGGTCATGGAAATCGACGAAGGCGCGCTTCCTACCAACCCTCGCGACGCGGCGCTTGCGCTTCATCGTGCGACGCTCGACCTGTGCATGCGCGCCGGCGTCGGCCGTCCCGAGCTCGTCGAGCATTTCAACGATCACGGTGAGTCCGCGACGTTCCTGAACGGCGGTGCCAATGAGGCTGCGGAGCGCTGCCTGGCGCTGCTTGCCATCTTCCACGCCCGCCGCATCGTGGGCGTCACCGAATGACGGCGCGCAACGACATGCTGCGCGTACTCCACGCCCGCGTGCGCGCCGCGCGCATCGGCGAAGAAGCCTACCGCGACCGCCTCGAACGGGAGTTCGGAAAGCGGTCGGCGAAGGATCTGAGCGACGCCGAGCTCGGACGCGCGGTCGATATGTTTCCCGTGAAGCAAAACGCGAACTTTCCACACACGCGGTTGGCGAAAGCCTTGTGGATCGCGCTCTCCAACCTCGGCGTGGTCGATCGCCGTGACGCCGCGCTCGATGCCTTTGTCGAACGCCAGACCGGAAAGCCGCGGCTCGCCTTCATCAGCGCCGCCGAATCCAACTCTGTCACTGAAGCGTTGAAAGGGATGTGCGCGCGTGAGGGCTTCACGCTCAAAGGCGATCCGATCGCCGACCGCCGTGCCCTCCTGGTCGCGCAGTGGAAGAAGCTCGCGAAGATGGGCGCGGTGCACGTGGAACATGAATGGGCGCTGTGGAGCTGGCTCGATAAGCGCCTCGGTCTCTGCCACGGCGGAAGCTTGAAGCTCACGCGCGATCAGCTCGACCGCTCCGCCAAGATGCTCGGCGACTGGCTGCGCAAAGAGCTCAAGGCAGTGGAGAAGGCCGCCTGATGAAGGATACGATTTTCAGCTGGAACGGCGTTGCCAAACCCGCGCTCGAACTGAGCGACGACGAACTGACGTCCTGGGAGGACAGACTTTCAGGACGCGCCGACGTCGAGATTACCGTGGAAGTGCCGGGATATCTGGAAGCCGCACGCGAGCGCCTCGCCATCGAGCGCATCATCCGGAGCCTTCGCAGGTGAACACGAAGGCCGACCGCCTCCCTCTCATGCTGCGCCGCGTGCACGCGATCGGCGGGATGGATGCTGTGCTAAAGCTCTCACAGTCGATCGGCGGCAAGCGCATCTTCATCCCGAAGAAGCCGGTCGCTGCCGGCCATCCGCTCGCGGTCGCCGGCGACAAGGTCGCGGCCATGCTCGTCGACGAGTTCGGCGGCAGCCACACCGACATTCCGAAGGGCCGCGCACAGATCCGTCTGCTCATCGCCCACGACGTCGTCGAGAAGGGCGGCAGCAACAACCAGATCGCCGAAGCCGCCGACGTAACGCGCGCTCGCGCGAAGCAGCTGCGCCGTATGGTACGCAAGGGCAAGACGCCGGCGCCAGCTGGACGCCCGCGCGCCCGCGCCGACAGCCAATTGGACATCGAAGAGTTTCTTCGGCGAAAATAGTTCCGCCGAAATCGAGGAGACAGCCTTGGCCGACAGGAACGTGTTTGTCCTCGCTGAGTGGAGCCGCGAGAAGGCGGGTGACGACTGGTATGTTGTCGAACGCCAGCCGGGAGGCACCGCAGTCGCCGTTACCTACGGCCCCATGCTCGAAGACCAGACGTCTCCCTTCATCGCCGAACGCCGCGCGGTTTATGATGAGCTCGCAAAGAAGCTCACCAAACGCCAGTACTGAGCGCGGGTAATTAATTCCCCCTGAATAGCGTTTGCCGACGCGGCGCAATCTGCACGCGTCATGAGCGAACTTTCCCCCTTGGAAGGAACGACGGGCGAGGGAGACCTCGCCCGATCCGTTATTCCAGCTCTCACGGTCTTCGCCGAAGCGGCGGGTGAGCCGTTCGAGGGCAAGCTCGGCGTCGCATTCGTCATCGCGCATCGCGCCGCAGCGGCGCGGATTTTTGTTCGCGACAACAAGACGCCGCATCCCCTGTTCGGGGACGGCAGCGCGGCGTCGGCCTGCCGCGTCAGCCATCGCGGCATCTGGCAGTTCTCGTGTTGGGGCGATGCGCGCGACATGCAGCGCACGCTCGATGCCGACGAGAACACACCGGGCTTCGTCGATTGCGTGCGCGCCACGATCCTCGCGCTCAACTATCGGGTGGCGTCGCCGGTCGGCGGCGCGCTCTGGTACTACAACCCCGACAGCGTTGCGCACACGCCGGCATGGGCGGCCGGCATCGCGCCGTGCGCGCGCATCGGCCACCACCTCTTCTTCGACAGGAGCGCGTGATGCACACCGCCCAGGCGTTCGTCTATCTGCAGCCGCTCCTGCTCGATCTCGTGGAGCTGCTCGCCGCGATCGTACTGGCGATGCTGATGCCGCAGGTGCCGTACATCGCCGCCGCGATCACGCGCATGCTGCATCTGAAGAACAACGATGCCGCGCGCGCCGCACTCGCCGCTGCGCTCTACGACGGCATTCATTTCGCGGAAGCCGCGGCCGACGATGCCGTGACCCACGTCGGCGGCATCGACGTCGGCGATCCGCGCCTGGCAGCGGTCGCAAACTACGCGATCGTGCACGCGCCCGCCGAACGCAGGGCGCTCGGCCTCACCGACGAAAAGCTCGTCGCCATGGCGCAGGTCGCGATCAAGCAGTTCACCCCGAGCGCCGATCCGGCGCCCGGCGCAACCACGGAGACGAAACCATGAAACGTGCTTTGCTTCGCGCAGGCCTTGTTGCCGGCGCGCTGATCATGCTCACAGCGTGCGGTACGGTAACCAGCACGCTCGACTCGCTCGGCCTCGGCAACGCCCCGTCCGCAACGGCTCCGGCCACGACCTCCACGCCCGCCACTACCGTCGTGACCTCCGCGAGCGAGAGCTCGGCGGTGTCCACGGCCGCGAGCGCGCCCGCCGTCCAGGCGAGCACGAGCGAGAAGGTCGTGTTCGATCTTCGCGCCGGTTACGACGCCGCGTTCCTGGTGCCGGCGTCGAAGTACGCCGCGCAGCCGGCATGCGGCAGCGGCGCGCCGCCAGCGCCGTTCTGTGCCGATCCGGCGATCGTCAACGCGCTGATCAAGGTCGACGTCGACGCGCTCGCTGCGCTCAACACGCTCGAAGACCTCGTGCGCAACCATCCGACATGGAGCGCGGGCTCGGCGCTCGATGCCGCGAAGAAGGCGATCGCGGCGGCCGAGACGATCCTCACCAACCACAACATCCACTGAGGAGGCTTCCTTGGATTTTCTCGACCTCGCACTCAACCTGATCCCGATCATGAAGGCGATCGGGACGTCGCTGCCGGACATCATCGCGTTCGGACGCTGGGCCTTCGACAAGGTCTCACAGGAAGGCGGCCCGACCAGCGACGACTGGAAGACGCTGCACGCCAAGGAAGACGAAGCGCGCGCCATCCTTCGCGCCCGCGCTCCGGTGTGATGAAGCGCGCCGCTGCGTGGCTGACGAATTCGACGAGGCGCAACGGCGCGAAGACATGTTCCGCGAGAGCGCGCTCGACAGGGCGCGCTCTCGTGCAGCCGAGATGCGGGGCGACGGTGAGGAATTCTGTGAGGAGTGCGGCGAGCAAATCCCCGCGAAGCGCCGGGCAGCAGTTCCCGGCGCGACGCGCTGCACACGATGTCAAGGCGCGCACGAGCGCAGGTACGCATAGGGCACTATGACCGACTGGACTGCCATCACTGAGGGTGTGCTCGCGTTTCTGAGCGCTGGCGCGATAGGGCTGGCCTTTTATGTGAAGGCGACCGCGCGCACCGTGATCGACATCCAGATCGAAGCCGCGTGCACCGGCAAGATCGCGACGCTGGCCGACGCGAAGATCGAGCGCGCTGCCGCGGGTCTCTACAACAAGATCAACGATCACGATCATCGCCTCACGCGGCTGGAAACCGCTGTGGCCGATCTGCCCCGTGGCCGCGATCTGCACGTCATCGCACTGCAGGTTTCGGAAATGCTGGGCGAGATGAAGGGCATGCGCAGCGAGCTGCACAGCCAGGGCGAACGCTTCAAGCGTCACGAAGGGCAGCTCGACCGGCTCGAACAATGGGCGATCGAAGCCGCCAAGGAAAAAGCTGAGGGCTAGGGGACATGAATTTCACCGACATGCTGGCCGCCGATCGGCGCCTCGTCATTCTCCGGCTCTTGATCGAGTCGAACGGCAGCGCCAACGAAAGCGTGCTGCTCAGCGCGCTCGAAGCGCTGGGCCACGGCCGAACCACGCAGGAAGACGTCCGCGCAGACCTTCGCTTCCTCAAAGACGCCGGCGCGATCCGGCTCGAATGGTTCATGGAGCGGATCGCCGTCGCGCACCTTCTGATGCGCGGCACCGACATTGCCCAAGGCAAGATCACGGTCGAGGGCATCAAGCGCCCCAAGATCGGCGAGTGAGCGATGCCGCGCCGCTCGAAGATCGCCCAGCTCGACCCGCAACTGCGCAAAGAGATCGATGAGCTGCTCGGCCAGGGCGTGAAGCTCGAAGACATCGTCGCGCATATGCGCAAGCTCGGCGTGGATCTGTCGAAGTCGGGCGTGCACCGCTACAGCGAGAAGATCGAAGTCGTCGGCGAGCGCATGCGCCGCTCGCGCGAGATCGCCGAAGCCCTCGCCACACGCTTCGGCGACGCACCCGAAGACAAGGTGCTGCAGATGAACATCCAGTTCCTGCACAGCGCCATCATGGACATCATGGCGACAAGCGACGAAAGCGGCGCGCCGGTCCAACTCAATCCGCTCCAGGCGATGGCGCTCGCGAAAGCCGTGGGCGAGCTCGCGCGCGCGTCGAAGACCGATGCCGACCGGCTCCTGAAGATGCGCAAAGACCTCGCTGAGAAGGCCGTCAAGGCCGCCGATGGCGCAGCAAAGAAGACAGGCGCGCCGGGTCTCACCAAGGACGTCGCCGACGCCATCCGTCAATCCGTACTGGGAGTCCACACATGATCGAATTTTTGCGCGCGCTCGCGAAGGGCAATTGTCCCTGCCGGTCCGAACTCGAAGCCCTGAACGCAAAAATGGACCGGGCCATCAACCTTCTTACCCAACTCCTCGAAAGGGAAAATACGACCATGAAGACTTTGCAAGACCTGCAGACCGACGTCACGACCGAGACCAACGCCGTGACTGGCGTGACGACGCTGCTGAGCGGCCTGTCCGCCCAGATCGCGCAGCTCAAGTCTGAGCAGACCGACCCCGGCACCGCCGCGAAGATCGATGATCTCGCGACGCAGGTCGAGTCCAACGCTGCCGCTTTGGCTGCTGCGGTGGCCGCGAACACGCCGGCCGCTCAGTAATCGTCACGCACGGCGAAGACGGGACGGTCGTTCGCGGCCGTCCCGATCGCGCAAGGGGCACGATGACCAAGACCGATCCGGTTCCGCATCACCAGGGCAGCGACGTACCCGCCGTGCTCGAAGCGATGCCGCGCGGCGATCTGCTGCTGCCGTATCAGGCGAGAGCAAATCTTCTCTGCTCGACGTCGCCTCTCACCGGAATCGACAAATCGCGTCGCATCGGCCTCACCTGGGGAACGGCGTCCGATGCTGTGCTCGTCGCCGCCACCGCGCGCGGCGAAGGCGGCATGGACGTCTTCTACACGTCCTACAACCACGACATGACGCGCGAGTTCATCGATGCCTGTGCGATGTGGGCCAAGTCCTACGGCATGGGGCTGATGGAGATTGGCGAATTCCTGTTCGACGATACGGATGCGCATGGAGCCTCGAAGCAGATCAAGGCATTCCGCATCGACTTCGCCAGCGGGTTCTCGATCGTTGCGCTGTCTTCGGCGCCGCGCTCGCTGCGCGGTATGCAGGGATGGGTCATCATCGACGAGGCGGCATTTGTCGAAGATTTGGCTGAACTACTGAAGGCTGCGATGGCGCTCCTGATCTGGGGCGGTCGCGTCACGGTGATCTCGACGCACAACGGCGTCGACAACCCGTTCAACCAACTGAAGGACGAGATCAAGGCCGGCCGGCGCAAGGGCGAATGGCTGACGATCACGTTCGACGATGCCCTGGCGCAGGGCTTCTACGAGCGCGTTTGTCTGATGAAGGGCGAGACGCCGACGCCCGAGGGCAAGGCCGCCTTCGCCAAGGACATCCGCGAATTCTACGGCGATGCCGCGGCCGAGGAGCTCGACTGTATTCCCGCGACGGGCTCGGGCAGCTTCATCGATCCCGCGCTCGTCATAGCGGCCGAGCACGCTGACGCCGGCAAGCCCGAGCTTTACACGAAGGGCATCTGCGTCGGTGGCCGGGACGTGGCACGGCGCGTCGACGGCATCGAGATGTGGGTGTTCGAGCTCGTGGGCAATGTGCTGTGGGAGCGAGAGGCACGATCGGAGCGCAAGCTCACATTCCGCGCGCAGGACGAAATCTTCGACGGCCAGTTCAAGCGCTTCAACATTGTGCGCTATGGCGTCGACCAAACCGGCATGGGCGAGAAGGTTGTCGAAGACGCCGTCGATCGCCACGGCGATCGCGTCGAAGGCATCCTCCTGACGGGACCGATGCGTCTCGTGCTCGCGACCAGCATGAAGCGTCGCTTCGAGGACGGCACAATCCGCATCCACACCTCACCGGAGGTGCGTGCCGATCTGCGTGCAATCAAGAAGGCGAAAGGGCCGGGCGATCTCATCCGCTTGGTCAACGACGAGACGGTGCATGCCGACAAGTTCTGGGCGATAGCGCTCGCCTGCTACGAGGCCGAACAGGACCCGCCCGCATGCCGCGGCTACGTGCCGGCGCCGAAGGTGCGCAAGTTCGACGAGCCGAGCGACAACTGGAGTGACGGCGAGCCCGGCCGCATGCGCATGCGCGCCGACGAAGTCGTGCACACCGCGCGCTTCGATCGCGGCGGCACTTGGTAGGAACCCCACATGGCGAAAGTTCAATCCTCGATCATCGATCCCACAACGGGCAAGCCCTTCATCATCGACAAGGCGGCGATGACGACGCGCGTCGCCGAGGCCACCATCACAGGCGTGCGCCAGGCGGTGGGCCTGCACGTCACCGGTGGCCTCGATCCGCGAGGGCTCGCCGCGATCCTGCGCGGCGCCGAGGATGGAGACCCCGAAGCTTACCTCGCGCTTGCCGAGGAGATGGAGGAGAAGGAGCCGCACTACATCGCTGTGCTCGGCACGCGCAAGCGTCAGGTCTCGCAGCTCGACATGACGATCGAGGCGGGCGGTACCGACGCGGAGGCGAAGAAGATCGCTGACGCGGCGCGGGAGCAGTTCCTCGATACCGGCCTGATCGACGACGCGCTGTTCGATATTCTCGATGCGGTCGGTAAAGGCTTCTCGCTCTCGGAGATCATGTGGGACCTCGAAGGCAACGCCTGGAACATCAAGTCGCTGGAATATGTCGATCCGCGGTTCATCCGCTTCGACCGCGCGACGCGGCGCATCCCGCTGCTGCGCGCCGACAATGACGGTGGACTTGGCCTCCCGCTGATGCCGTTCAAGTTTCTCTACACCGAGATCAAATCCAAGTCCGGCATTCCGGTGCGCAGCGGCATCGCGCGGCCGATCGCGTGGATCTGGATGTTCAAGAACTTCTCGCTCAAGGACTGGGTGCAGTTCTGCGAGATCTACGGCATGCCGTTGCGCGTCGGCAAATACGCGCCGGGTGCATCGAAGGAAGACATCGCCGAGCTGGTCCGCGCATTGTCCGCGATCTCGTCCGACGCCGCCGCCGCGATCCCGTCGAACATGATCATCGAAGTCATCGGCGACGGCGCGAAGAGCGCAAGCGGTGGCGTGCACGAGTCTCTCGCGCGCTTCCTCGACGAGCAGACGTCAAAGATCGTGCTCGGCCAGACCGGCACGACCGACGCCACGCCCGGCAAGCTCGGCGGTGCGCCCGATCACACGCAGGTGCGCGAAGACATCGAGCGCGCCGACACCAAGGCGCTGATGGCGTGCTGCAACCGCCAGCTCATCCGGCCGTGGGTCGATTTCAATTACGGGCCGCAGGAGAAGTACCCGTGGCTGTGGATCGGCCGGCCGGAGCCGAAGAACGTCGCGGTGATGATCGACACCGCGGCGAAGCTCGTGCCGCTCGGCCTGAAGGTCCGCCAAGCCGACATCTGGACCAACGTCGGCTTCACCGAGCCGCAGGAAGGTGACGTGCTGCTCACCGTGCCGGCGCCTGGCGCCGTGCTTCCAGGCGGCAATCCGATCACGACGACGGACATGAAGACGGATCTGTCGTCGCTGCGCACGCGGGTCGAGCTGCTCGCGGCCGAGATCAAGTCCGACGCCATCGATCTCGCCACGCAGGAGCAGCTCGCGAAGTGGAAGCCGCTGCTGGCGCCCGTGGTCGACCAGCTCGAAACCGCGTTCGCCGCGGCCACGTCCTACGAGGACCTTCAGCACCGTCTGAAGAAGCTCCATCCCGACATGAGCCCGCTCGCGGAGAAGCTCGCACGCATGACGTTCAGCGCGTTCGCTGCCGGCCGCCTCGGCCAGACAATCAAGTGAGGAAGATAGACATGGGACACCACCTCAACGCGGCCGGGCAATTTCAATCCGACAAATATCCAGAGTTGGCGCCGGACAAGATCGTACTGAGTTTCAACGATCCGCACGCGGTCAAGGCGCTCGCAGTGCTGGCCTGCTCATATCACGACGTCGATCGAGAGCTCGCCGACGATATCGCTGAGCGGCTGCAGCGGCTAGGCGAAAGCATCAAGGCGTGAACAATGACCAAGCCGAAGGTCGGATACTGCGACACCTGCAACAACACCGGCGAGATCGATTGCCACTGCGGCGGTGATCTCTGCGTCTGTGGCGTTGATGTTGAACCATGCCCCGCATGCGATGGCGGCGATCTCATCCTCGGCGAATTCGATAATCCCGACGACGACGACGCAATCTGGGATTACTGATGGCCGACGCGCAGCTCACCGATGTCGATCCGAACGAAGCGATCGCCGCGCTCGACAAGCGGCTGTCGAACCCGGTGCCGACAGGATCGTGGCTCGAAGTCTGGCAGCAACAGCATTCGAGCCAGTTCACCGTTGCGCAGAGTGCGGGCTACGACATCCTGGGCGACATCGGTAGCGCGCTCGACGATGCACTAAAGAACGGCACGCTGTTCGACGACTTCGCGAAGGAGCTGACGCCGATCCTGCAAGAGAAAGGATGGTGGGGCGGAGATCTCGGTTCGCTGCGCAGGCTCGCGATCATCTTCGACACCAACATGCGCATGAGCTATTCGGCCGGACGCTGGGCGCGCATCGACGCGAACAAGGCCGATCTGCCGTACCTGATGTACGATCACACGACGTCGCTTCATCCGCGCGCGGAGCATCTTCTCTGGGACGGCATCACGCTGCCCGTCGATCATCCGTGGTGGCTCACGCACTACCCGCCGAACGGTTGGGGATGCAAATGCGGCGTGATCGCGCTCACCCAGAGCCAGGTCGATCGCATGAGCGCGGCGGGCGAGATCTCGACCGAGGCGCCCGAGACCCTTTGGCGGACCTTCGTCAACGCCGTCACGGGCCAGACCGAGCGCGTGCCAGCGGGCATCGATCCGGGGTTCGGATATAACGTCGGCAAGGCCTTCCTCGCCGGCCTTGGTGGGGGTTGACCCCGCCTCAACATGGGGTGGACCCCCACAAGGGATTGGGGCCGAGGACGTTAACCATTCATTAATTAGTATGAACGCCCGGAGCGCCTCACACGGCGGCCCTACAGGCGCGCCATTTTGGGACGCCCCGAACTACGTTCCGGCCCGTCCTCGCCGACCTTAGACCCCTCTTATAAGCCGGTCTGGGCTGTGGGAGGCCTTTCCCGGGAAAGACTCGACTTCGGCGGCCTCCTGTTCCTAATTTGTTCACCATGGGCAACTACGCGGAGCGGGACCGGAGGCACCGGGAGACCATCGAATGGGCGCGCCGGGTGCGGATCGCCGAGCGGATCGCCGGGCTGGGCGCGGCCAAGATGGAATCGGTGGCGCTATGGCTGTTCTGCCGGTGGTGCGGCCACCGCCGTCTGGCCGATGCCGAGTGGTTTTATCGCCGGGTGCCCGACGTGCCCGATCCGCTCGAACATCTGCAGGCGAAGCTGTGGTGCACCGGCTGCGATCGGCAGGGCGTGCTGCTGATCGTCGCGCCATCGTCGGCGCGATCGCTGCCGATCAATTTCTTCAAACCAGAAGGCCGCGCGCTGCTGCTCACCGACCAGGATTGAAACGAGGGGGAAGCCATGACGGCAGAGATCGCCGACTGGATCATCGAGAGATACACCGATCAATGGAAGGCGGACCCGTTGCTGCCGCCGCTGTGCATCGCGCTCGATACTGCGCTGACGCCGGCGAGCATGCTCACCACCTTCCTTCGCGAATACGGCCGCGCGATCTATCGCGCCGCGACCGCGCCTGAAGACTTCGATCCGATCGCTTGCGAAGCGGAAGCCATCCGGTTTTCATTGCGCGCGCTCGAAGACGAGCGGCTCGCCAATCTCGCTTATGCAGAAGCCGTTGCCGTTCGAAACATGGCGCGCGACGAACCCTATCGCTCCGCCCTGAAGCTGCTCGCCGACGAACCGAGCTGGCGCCGCTACATCAAGTCCTGAGCGATGCGGTCGCGTTCTTGCGTTTGTGCCGCTGCGACCACAGCAGATTGCGATGCTTGCGCCACTGCTGCATGTCGCGTCGCGTGAAGTTCTTCGGCCACTCGACGCTCGTGCCGTCGCGCAGGATCAGCGGCTTCGTCCTCGCGCTCGTCGTGCTTTGCACATCGAGATAGCCCACCTTCTCGTCCGCCAGAGGCGGTTTTTGCGGCGCGCGCTTCGCGGCCTTTTTCTTGGCAGTCGCCATCACCATCACCCGGTCTTGTTCGTTTCGGAGTCAACAGCGCCAGCCGCGTTCGGTTCCCGGCCGCTTTGACCGGGCAGAAGTTTCAGGGATAGGAATTACAGGTCCATCGTTTCGTCGGGGTGGATGATCGAAGCACTGCGCCAGGGCGTAGGCGGGTAAATAATTCCCCCTGAATAGGCTTTGAGACGACAGCCATGTTGCGGTCCCATGGATCGCGCCACTTTCGCCACGTCCGTCTCTCTGCTCGCGCTCGCTGCCGGCGCCGCGCCCGAATGGGTGCAGCTCACGCCGATCACGACGGGCTCGTACCAGGCGGTCGACGGCAGGAAGTTCGAGATCGACGACGCCGCGAAGGTCATCCAGATGTCGATGGCGCAAGGCGCGATCGGCATCGACTACGATCATGCGACCGACACCGCGGCGAAGGCCGGCCATGCCGCGCCGGCAGCTGGCTGGATCGAAGAGATCAAGCCGGAGGGGCCGAACAAAGAGACCGGACTCTGGGCGCGCGTGAAGTGGACGCCCAAGGCAACACAGGCGATCGCCGATGGCGAATATCGCTTCATCTCGCCGTCGATCTTTCTTTTCAAAGGCACCGACAAGGTCGCCGCGATCTTTCGCGCCGCGCTTACCAACGCTCCCGCCCTGGTGATGAAGGGGCTCTTCCACGAACAGGAGACAACTTTGGACAAAGAACTCTGCGCCGCACTCGGCCTTCCCGACACCGCGACGAAGGACGAAGTGCTGGCCGCGATCAAAAAGCTCGCGAACAACACGACTGCGCTCTGCTCATTCGAGAAGCGCGTCGCGGAAGCTGCGGGCATCGACGTGTCGAAGTTCACCGCGCTCGACGAGACCATGACCGTCGCGCTGTGCGCGAAGCTTAAGACGCCGCCGGCGGCGGGCAACGCGACCGAGCTGCAGAAGCAGGTCGACGATCTGCAGAAGGAAGTCGCCCTGCTGAGCGCGAAGAGCGCGGGCAACACCGCGACGCAGGAAGTCGAAGCCGCGGTCAAGGCGGGCAAGATCACGCCGAAACAGAAGAATTGGGCGATCGAGTACTGCACGCGCGATCCCGATGGCTTCAAGAAATTCGTCGGCGACGCGCCGACCATCCTCTCGGGCAACCGCATCGCGCCTGAAGGCGCGGCCGAGGACGCGCTCACGCCAGACCAGATCGCGCTCTGCACCTCGATGGGCGTCAAACCCGAAGACTTCAAGGCGGAGCTTGCCGCCAGAAAGGCTGAACTGTCTTGAGCCTCACGAAACCCCGCCTGACGCCTGCGCGCCAGCGCACGCTTCTCAACCTGCCGGTCTCCGCGAACGTGCTCTGCTATGCGGGCGCGCTCGCGGTGCTCGACATCGACGGCTATGTGCGCCCGGGCTTCGTCGCCCAGGGCATTCGCGGCCTCGGCCGCTTCAAGGACACGTTCGACAACACGGGTGGCGCAGCCGGCGACATCAGTGCCGACATCGAGCTCGGCGTGTTCCAGTACGCCAACTCCAGCGGCGGCAACGCGGTTGACGCCACCGATATCGGCGCCGTGTGCTGGGTGGTCGATGATCAGACCGTCGCTTCCACCAGTGGCGCCGGCGCGCGCGGCATCGCGGGCACGGTCGCAGACGTCGACGCCGATGGCGTGTGGGTCGACTTCATCTCGGGCGCGGTCGCGCCGAACAAGCGCATCGTGCGCTTCTCGCCGATCAGCACGAAGGCCGCTGACGCCGATGTCAAGCGCGCGCTCTCGGGCGTCGGTGGTCGCATCACGCGCTTCTGGTCGATCAGCAACGCGGCACTCGCCGCAGGCGATGCGACGCTGCAGCTGAAGATCAACGGCGTGAACGTCACGACCGGCCTGATCACGATCACGCAGGCGGGCTCGGCAGCGGGCGACGTCGATGCGGTCAATCCGACCGCCGCGAACCGCGTGGCCGCCGACGACGTCATCAGCGTGACCGGTGGCGGCGCATCGACCGCGACCGCGACGGCGGAGTGCTTCGTCGAAGTCACCTACTGAGGAACTGAACCCTTCGGCGCTTTTGGGGCGAACCCGCGCCGCAATCTTTGAGGAGAACTCACTTGGCAAAGCCTGTCATCATCCGCGGCGAGCAGATCCGCAACATGGGCGTCGCGTTCAGCACGCGCTTCCAGGGCGCGCTGAAAGGCGCGACATCGCTGTACACGCAGATCGCCACCGAGGTGCAGTCGGGCACGCGCGAGCAGGACTATGGCTGGCTGAACGATCTGCCCAGCATCCGCAAATGGGTGGGTGACCGCCTGGTGCGCGAGCTGTCCGCGAGCAGCTACACGATCAAGAACGACCCGTGGGAGGGCACGATCGGCGTCGATCGCGACGACGTCGAGGACGACAACATCGGGCTATACGCGACCAAGATCGACGTCCTGGCCGATAGCGCCGCTCGCCATCCCGACGAGCTGTCCTTCGGGCTGCTCAATGCCGGCTTCACGACCACCTGCTACGACGGCCAGTATTTCTTCGACACCGATCACCCGGTTCTCGACAAGGACGGCAACGAGACGTCCTTCGCCAACACCGATGGCGGCTCGGGCGCCGGCTGGTACCTGGCCGCGACCGGCTCGCCGCTGAAGCCGATCATCTTCCAGTCGCGCCGCAACTTCCAGTTCGTGTCGAAGGACTCGCCGAACGACGACGGCGTGTTCTGGCAGAAGAAGTTCTATTACGGCTGCGACGCGCGCTACAACGTCGGCTTCGGCCTGCCGCAGCTGTGCTGGGGCTCCAAGCAGACGCTCGACGCCGCCCATTTCAACACCGCCTACGACAGCCTGTTCGCGATGCCGCGCGATGGCGGCGGCAAGATCGCGCCGACGTCCTTCACGCTCGTGGTCGGGCCGTCGAACCGCGGAGCGGCCGAAGGCGTGATCGGTGCGGCGTTCCTCGCCGGCGGCGCGACCAACGTCAACTACCAGAAGGCCAAGCTGCTCGTCGTGCCCTGGCTCGACTAGCGCACACGGCTGAGACCCAGACAAACCAGAGGACACAATGGCGAAGGCAAAAGAGACCAAGACGATCGACAAGGTGGTGCGCGTGCAGCACGCGATGCGCGACGGCTATCGCCGCGCCGGCGTTGCACACAAGAAGGGCCGCGTCGATCACCCGGCCGGCACGTTCACCCAGGATCAGATCGACGCGATGCAGGCCGATCCCGCGATGAACGTCACGGTCGATCCGAAGGACGCAGCGCCGGCCGAGGGTTGATCCCAACACCCTCAACCAGCTCAAGCGGGAGCGGCGGCCTAACGGACGTCGCTCCCGAATTGCAGGAGAAGTACGGATGGCAAAGTCGGGCTTCGCGAAGCAGCATCTGCGCTCGTTCGTCGAGCGCATCGAGCGTCTCGAAGAAGAGCGCACCGCGCTCACCGCCGACATTCGCGAGGTCTACAGCGAAGCCAAGGGCCAAGGCTTCGACACCAAGATCATGCGCCAGGTCGTGCGCATGCGGAAACTCGATACCGCCGATCGCCAGGAGCAGGAAGCGATCCTCGATCTCTATCTCGGCGCGCTCGGGATGCGCTCATGAGCTGGGCTGCTTTCATCGCATGCGGCTGGTTTGCCTGTCTGACGGGCTATGTCTTCTTCGGTCCGCTGAGGCGCGGCTGATGACGTACGCGAGCCAGCAGGACCTGATCGACCGCTTCGGCGAGCAGGAGATCGTGCAGATTACCGACCGCACGAATTCTCCGCCGTCCACGATCGACGCCACCAAGGTCGCGCGCGCGCTCTCGGACGCGGACACGATCATCAACTCCTACATCGCGTCGCGCTATGACACGCCGGTTTCGCCGGTGCCCGACGTCCTGGTCGAGAAGGCCTGCGCGATCGCGCGCTACAAGCTCTATTCGGACGGAGCGCCCGATCGCGTGAACACCGATTACGGCGACGCCCTGAAATGGCTCGTCCAGGTTTCGTCCGGCGTCGTGGTGCTCTCGGGTGCGAGCTCGCCACCAGCCGCGCAGTCGATCAGCGGGACCGTCAAGGTGAGCGCACCCGCTCGCACCTTCACCAGAGACTCGATGAGGGACCTGTGACCGGCGCCGGCATGACCCTCACCTATACTGATGATCCGGTGCGAAGCGCGCTCGGCCGGCTCGCGGCGTTCGGCGAGGAGCGTCAGCACCGTCTGCTCGATGCGCTCGGCCAGTACAACGAGAACGCCACGCGCCTGCGCTTCCGCGCCGGTGTCGGTCCGAGCGGCAATCCTTGGAAGCCGTCACAGCGTGTGCGCAAGAAGGGCGGACAGACCCTCGTGTTGTCCGGCCGGCTGCGCGACAGCCAGACGCACAACGTGCTGCCGAACAACGAAGGCGTCGAGTGGGGCACGAACCTGCCCTATGGCGGCATTCATCAGTTCGGCGGCACCATTCAGATCTACGCGCGCAGCCAGTCGGTGTTTCAGAAGACCGGACGCGACGGCGCAATCCAGCCGCGCTTCGTGAAGGCGAAGGACTCCAACTTCGAGCGCAAGGTCACGATCGGCAGCTACACCATCACCATGCCCGCGCGGCCATATGTCGGCGTGAACGCGCAGGACGTCGTCGAGATGGAGACCATCGCGACGCGCCATCTCGATGCCGCGGCGAAGGGCGTGCCCGCATGATCTCGGCCGACGACATCATCGGCGTGCTGAAGAACGGCTATGCGGGCGGCACGCTCAATGCCGTCGAAGGCGCGGGCACGATGCCCGAGGCCTACGACCAGGTGCGCGTGAGCAAGACCGCTTTCGTCATGCCACCGGGCGAACATGCGATCCCCAACGACGCCGGCACGGGGGTCATCCGCCAGAAATCCATCGTCGCGTTTCAGGTTCTCGTCGTCTTCAAGAACATCGGCCCGACCGGCGCCGATCAGACGAAGGAGATCGATCTGACGCGCGAGGGCATCAAGAACGCACTGCTCGGTCTTCTCATCGCCGACATGACCGATCCCATACAGCTGATCAGCGCCGGCACCGCCGACGTCAATACCGCCAAGGGCGCACTGCTTTACGCGCTCGAATTTTCCACCGGCTATCACATCAGGAGGCCATGACGTGACGACCATTGCCACACAACGATACACGCTGGACGAGGACGATAATCCCGTTCAAGTCACTTACGACCCTGCCGATCCCGACCAGACCGCGGCGGCGATCGGCTACGATCCCACTAGCGGCGCGACGTTCAACACGCTCGCGCCGGCAGACGTCGCCACCGCCGTTACCAACGGCGCGACCGACGACGCGGCGGACGCGACCCAGATCGCGACCGACACGATGACAGAGGGTCTCGTTCCCTCGGGAGAAAGCTGATGTCGAAGCTCACCAACCGCAAGGTTCTGCTGTCGCGCATCCAGCAGGCGGCCGGCACGCCGGCGAACCCGGGCGTGGCCGACGCCATGCTGGTATCGAACCTGTCCTACAAACCCGGCACCGCGAACATGATCAAGCGCGACCGCGCCTATCCCGACTTCACGCAATCGACGCAGGGCGTGGAGCCGGTGCACTCGGAGATCAGCTTCGACGTCGATCTTTCGGGCTCGGGCTCGCGCGGCGTGCCGCCGCTGTGGGGCGTGCACATGCGCGCGGCGGGCTGCGCGGAGTACGTGAAGGACGGCGCCTACACCAAATACGTCCCGGTCTCCACGGGCTTCGAGAAGCTCACCCACAAGTTCAACTGGGACGGCCTGGAGCAGGTCATCGCCGACAGCATGGCGACGATGAGCGTGAAGATGGATGCCGGCAAAGAGCCGATGCTCACCTTCTCCTACCAGGGCCTGTTCGCGCCGCAGACCGACACGGCGCTGGAGAACGTCGGCTCGCACCTGAAGAGCTTCATCGACCCTGAGACCGTCAACAAGTCGATGACGCAGTGCACGCTGCACAACAAGACCGTGGTGATGAACAGCTTCCAGTTCGACCTGGGCAATACGCTGCTGTTCGCCGACAAGCCGGGCCGCATCGGCGTGGACATCACCGGCCGCGCCTGCACCGGCAAAATCCAGATCGAGGCCGACACCATCGCGCATGCCGACTGGGTCACGCGTTTCCGCAACAAGACGCTGAGCTCGCTCGGCATCCGGCACGGCAACAAGCGCGGCAACCGCAATGTGTTCTTTTCGCAGCTGGTGCAGCTCGGCGAGCCGACGACAACGGATGTCAACGGCATCCTGCACTACGACATCCCGCTCTACTTCACCGGCACGACGCCGTTCTATCTGAAGGTGGCCTGATGACCGCGAACAACACAGTCTCGTTCGTCTTCAAGGACACTCCCGGTGTCATCATCTGGCCCTGCAAGATCAGCGTGCCGCTCGACGGCGGCGGCTTCCAGGAGCAGGAGCTCAAGGCGCGCTTCAAGGTGATCGACAACGACCGCTTCGAAGAGCTCGCCGGCACACCGGTCAGCCGCGCGATCGGCAGCACCGAAGGCGTGAAGAAGCAGGGCGATCGTCCGCTGCTGGAAGAAGTCCTCGTGGGCTTTGCCGACTTCAGGAACGCTGGCGGTACGGTTGTCGATGATGCGGTCGCAATCCCTGCGATGCTCGCGCTTCCCTACGCGGTCGCAGGCCTTGTGCGCGGCTACATGGAGATGGTCGGGCTGCGCGCAGCAAAAAACTGAAGGCCGTCGCCCGCGCCCTGATGGGCGAAGGCGCGGACGACGGCGGCGAACAGGTCTTCGAAGATCTCCGCGCCTTGGGCGTGTCCGAGGCGGAGATCGCACAGCTCAAGGCGGAACAGCAGCGCGATGCGCGATCGAACGTCATCGAGGTCGAGCCGGAGAACCGGGGCGCGGTGCGCATCTTCCTGCGCGCCATGTCGCAATGGCGCGGCGAAGCGATCGTCGCCGGCCGCCATCTTCTCGTCATGCGCTCGGGTCTCGATTACACGGTGCTGCCTGCGATCGCACAGATCCTCAACGTCGAGCTCGACGAGCAGACCTTCGACGGCGTGCGCGTCATGGAAGCCGAGGCGCTCACCATCCACATCCGCCGTCAGGAAGAGGTTCTGCGCCGGCGCTGAGACGCCGCTGAGGACCTTCGCATGAGCGGCGCTGGTCTCGCCGTTCGTGCCGTCCTTACCATGGACAACACCGGTCTGGTCGGAGCCGCGGCCGAAGGCGTCACCTCGCTCGATGCGCTGAAAGATGCTGCGAAGCGGACGGGCGCTGCAGGCGTCGAGATGGGCGGCGGCATCGACGTCGCGAAGCAGGCAACAGAGGGGCTCGCGCGCGCGTCCGCGAGTGCAGCTGCGGTCACGCAAGCGACAGGCGTAGCCCGCAGACAAGAAGTCGATGGACTCGTTGCGCAGGCAGCTGCGGGCGCGAAGGCGTCGAAGGCCTTCGAAGCCATGTCGGCCGCGCAGAATGCTTACAAGTCCACCGTCACGCAGGCGGCGGCTGCGCTCAAGGCAGGCAGCATCGACCATCAGGCCTTCACTGCGATCGTCGCCGGCGCGACCGCAAAGCTCGCGCTTTCCCGCGCCGGTCTCAATGAGTTCGGCAAGGGTGCCGAAGAAGCCGAGGCGCACACCGAGCATCTCACGCACGAGGCGATGCACCTCGGCCGCGAGCTCGGCATCACGCGCGAACAGATGATGCTGTTCCGGGGTTCGTTCGGCGCGATCGGCGAGCTCGCGGAGCTGCTTGGACCAATCGGCCTGATTGCCGTCGGTCTCGCTGCCGTAGCCATCGCGGTGGCCGCATTCGCGGTGTCGACCGAGCAAGCCGAAGAGCGGTCTCGAAAGCTCGAAGCGGAGCTTGCCGGCATCGGACGCATGTCCGGCGTCACGGGTGCGCAAATCACCCAGGCCGCGCACCAGACGGCATCCGCCACGGGCGAGTCGATCGCGACGACAGAGAAGTGGGCCGAGACCTACGCCAAAACCGGACGCATCGCGGGACAGGTGCTGATCGGTCTGACGGCTATGACGAAGCGCTATGCCGATGCCACCGGCCAAAACGCCGAGCAGGCATCGGAGGATCTGGCGAAGTCTTTTGCCGACCCGAAGAAGGGCGCGGAGGAGCTCAACGACAAGCTCGGCGCCCTCAACGCAACGCAGCTCACGCGCATCCACCAACTCGACGCCGAGGGCGACAAGGTCGGCGCGCAGAAAATTCTCTACGCCGCGCTCGACAAAGTACTCGACACGTCTGCCACGCATGTGCGGGGGCTCGCGGGTGCTTGGGACGCGGTCTGGACAGCCGCGAGCAACGCCTGGCATCAGCAGATGATTGCTGCAGGTGGTGGCACGCTGGCGGAGCAACTCGCGCAGGCGAAACAAGTCCTCGCCAACGATACGGCTGCGGCTGGCGCCGTTCCCGGAGGAACTTGGTACTGGCGCGCGCAGCTCGCCGCCGACAAGAAGGCGGTCGATGATCTCACCGCCGCGCTCGCAAAGAGCACCGCAGAGAGCAACAAGAACTCGGCCGCCGCCGCGGCTAATGCGAAGTCGGTGGCTGCGGATGCTGTTGCGCGCGAGGTCAATCCTGACGCGTTCAAGCTGGACGAATTGAAAGAGAAGCAGGCAAGGCTTTTCGCCGGCATCCACTCCGGGGCCAAAGACAGCGCCGAAACCCTCGGCAAGATGAAGGACGCCTACCAGGCGGTCACGGACGCGATCGGCCGAGTAACCGACGCCACCGGCAAGTACATCCCGCAGGCGACCCGTGATCATCAAATCGCGGTTCTCCAGGTCGCGGAGGCGAAGGCTAGGACCGCCGCAGAGAAGGGTGCGATCGAGACCAAGATCAAGCTCCTGCAGGCGGGCTCCAGTCTCATCACCAACCAGCAAGCATTGACGCAAGCACAGGACGCCGGCGCGATCGCGACAGCGAAGGCGAGCCATGCGGACGAGGAGAAGCGCAAAGCCATCGTCAACGAGATCGCCGATCTCGCCAAATCGGTAGAAGCGGAGCGCCTGGAGGCCGTGACGGCTGTTCAGTCGGCCGATGCTGCCGGCCTGAGCGCACAGGCGCGAAAGAAGCTGAGCGATCAGCTCGAAGTCGAAAAGGGACTGTTGGTCTTTACCGCTCTGGAGAAGAAGGCAGAGAAGGAAGGCTTCGCAGACCTCATCCCCCTGATCGAGAAAGCTGCCGCCGCGTACAAAAAATACGGCGAACAGAAGAACGCTGCCAATGAAAAGGCGGCGGCTATCCAGGACGTGAAAGCTCAATACGCCCAGCTCTCAGGCGCGTTCGCCGATGTGGGCAAACAACTGCGCGACGCACAACAAGATGCGCTCGACTGGAGAAACGGCACGATCGAAGCGCTCGGCGGCGTCGCGAACATCAGCGAGGAAGAGCTGTCGAGGATCAACGCGATCTTTGCCGACAAGATGGACAAGGCGCTGACGGACTCGCTTGAGAAAGCGCGGGATTGGTCGAGCGGCGTGCAGGCGGCCATGAAGCAGATGGCCGACACCACGCAGAACCAGGCTGCGCGAGCCAAGGGTTACACCGAGGAGCTCAGCACCGGCTTCGAGGACCTCTTCGTCAACGCGGTCATGGACTCGAAGAATGCGCTCCAGGACTTCCTGCAGCTCTTCGAAAAGATGCTCCTGAAGATGATCTACGAGATCTATCTGGAGAAGCTTATGCAGCAGCTTGCCGCGAGCATCACGGGCGGGCTCGGCGATATCTTCGGCGGCGGTGGCTACGCGAGCTTCGGCGGGATGAGCGGTTATGGGAGCGGACCGCTATCTGGGGACTTCGGTGTGCCCAGCTTCTACATTCCGGGTTTGCATAGCGGCGGCATCGCGGGCCGCGAGTCCACGTTCACGCGCGCGATGCCGGTGTCGGCATTCTCTGGCGCACCGCGCTATCACCAGGGTGTCGATCGCGTCGGCCGTCCCGGTGAAGTGCCCGCGATCCTGAAGGAGGGCGAAGGCGTCTTCACGCCGCGCCAGATGGACAACGCCAACGCGCTGATCGCGGCCGTGCTGTCGCGGCCGACCGTCGTGCAGCTGCCGGATCACATCGCGCGCGCGGCGAACAGCAACGAGCCGATGCAGGTGAAGGTGACCGTCCACAATCTCGACGGCCAGACGAGCCGCGCGCAGGCAAAGCCGGATGGCAATGGCGGGCTTAACGTCGACGTGATCGTCCAGCAGCTTGAGCAGCGCATGGCCGCCAACGTGCAGCAGGGCAAAGGTTCGCTGGTGAAGACGTTGCAGCAGACCTTCGGCCTCACGCGAAAGGTGGCGGGATGAGCGCGCTCGATCTCATCACATGGCCGGATGATGTTCTGCCGATCGCGCCCTTCAGCGCCGACTATCTGTTTCAGGTGGGCGATGCGCGCGTGCGGACGTCCTTCGACCAGGGCACGCCGCGCCAGCGGCTCGTGAACGATCTCGCCTACGACGTCTACATGATGCGGTGGCTGTGGGATGCTTTGCAGTACGAGATTTACCGCGGCTTCATCGACAGCGCGCTGCGCGACGGCGATTGGTTCCTGATGCCGGTCTGGATGGACAATGCCTACCAGCTCCTCCAGGTGCGCTTCGTTCAGGGCAGCATCGACCGGCGCGAGCGCCAGGACGGCCGCTGGAACGTGAGCGCCAAGCTCGAAGGTCTCGGCGCGCCGGTGATGAACAGCGTCGCGCTCACCGCGCATATCGGGCCGCCGCTCGATGACGGCTCTCTTCAGCCTTGGCCGGTGGCCGTGCTCGAAGCGGAGCCGCTCAACGAAACCTTCGCGCATGTCATCCCCGACGATCTGAACCGCGACGATCTCACCTACGGCAAGCTCGATCAGGTCCGGCATCAGCGCCAGAAGCCAGCGATCTACGAATGGTCGATGCCGTTCGTCGACAACGACTTCGCGGTCTTTCGCGGCTTCCTCTACTGGCGCGCGCGCAAGGGCATGGGGTGGTTCACCATGCCGATGTTCCGCGGCGGCTCGTATGAAACGCAGGCCGTGCGCGTCGTCGCCGGCACGCTGAAGGCCGGACGCGCGGCTGGCGACTGGCTGGTGTCGTGTCAGCTCGAAGTCGCCGATCTCGCGCCCTGGTCGGCCGAGCAGACCTTCGCGGCGATGGCCGCCTATGGCGACCCGCACTCGTTCGAGGACATCGTCGCCGCGCTCGGCGATCTCGTTGGCGACTACCAGACGGCGGTGACATGACCGGAGTCTCCGACGATCTGCGCGACTACTACTTCTCGAACGATCCCGACGTTGCCGAGCTCGACACGCTCGAATTCCGCAATCCGCTGTTCATCGACGAGCATGAGGAAGTGGTCGCGGTGCGCATCGTCAACCGCATCCTCGATCTCAACGCCACACTCGAAGCCGACGCGCCGATGAACGGCGGCCAGACGGTGCTCTTCCAGGCGGCGGCCTTCACGGCGCAGCTGCCGGAATCGAGCGACCAGGGCATGCCGACGTTCCAGATCGTGATCTCCAACGCCGGCGCGGCGATGATGCCTTGGCTCGACAAGGCGACCGAGAGCACCGATCCGTTTGCGATGACATACAGGTCGTTTCTGTCTGACGATCTCACCACGCCACAATTCGTGCTCGACGGCATGACGGTCAAAAGCGTCAAGGCCGGCGTGCTCCAGGTCACCGCCACAGCGGGCTTTGAGGACTTCCTGAACAGCCCTTTCGGCAAGATGCTTTACACGACGAGGAACCATGCCGGTCTCGACCGCTGAGCGCGCGGCCGCGGCCGCCTATGTCCGTAGCGTGCTCGCGATCCCCTATCGCGAGGACGGCAACGGCCCGGAGGAATTCGGCTGCTGGGGTCTGTCGCGCGACTGCCAGAAAAAGCTGTTTGGCCGCGAGCTCCCGGTGGCGGGCCATCCCGACGACATCCAGGCGGTGATAGGCATTCTCCAGGACCCGCGCGTGCGCGACGGCTGGCCCGAAGTCGAGAGGCCGGAACATGGCGCGCTCGCCGTCTTCAGTAAGGGCCAGCGCCGGCACGTAGGCGTCTGGCTCGACGTCGAGGGCGGCGGCGTGCTGCACACGATCGAGGGCGCGGGCGTCCAGTTCCAGTCGTGGGTGCTGCTGCAGACGCAGGGCTGGGGCCGGCTGCGCTTCCATGCCTGGCGCGGGAGGCCCACGTGACCGCGCGCATCGTTCACGTCGTCAATCCCGCCGCGCCGCATGTCGGCGCGCGCATCTACGAGACCGACGAGCCGATCGGCGTGCTCGATGCCGTGGAGCTCGCGGGCTGGCGCATCCCGCCAAAGACACTGCTCGTGCGCGACAACAAACTCGTGCGGCGCGACGACTGGAACGCGGCAGCGCTCAACGACAACGAAACCGCCGTGCTGCTCACCTTCCCGGCAGGCGGCAAGGGCGGCTCCGCCATCCTCACCATCATCGCGCAGATCGCGCTGATCGTGGTTGCGACGCTCATCGCCGGTCCGATCGGGACGTTCCTCGCCACTTCACTCGATATCGCGCTGAACGTCGCAACCGCGATCGCCTTCGCCGTGATCATGATCGCAGGCCAGCTCCTGATCTCGGCCTTCATGCCGAAGCCCAAGGCGTTGCCGAGCACGCCGCAGCAATCGCCGACGTATTCGCTCAATGCGCAGTCCAACCAGGCGCGCCTGGCGCAGATGGTGCCGGAGCATTTCGGGCGGTTTTTGCACGTGCCCGATCTGGCGTCCCAGCCGTGGTTCAACTTCACCGACGACAAGCAGAACCTCTACGAGCTGTTCAACCTCGGCGTAGGGTCCTTCGAGATCAACGAGGTGCACATCGGCGACAACCCGATCTGGAAGGACGGCGCCTATACCGGCACGTTCCCGGAAATCCAGCTCGAGTTCGTACCGCCCGGCTCGTCGGTCACGCTGTTCCCGGACAATGTCGTCACGTCGGGCGATATCTCCGGCGTCACACTGCTCGGCACCAACGAGGCCGACTACGGCTATCTCGGGCCGTTCGTCGTCTCGAAGCCCGGCACCGCCGCAATTGCCGTCGAGATCGATATCCAGTTGCCCGAGGGTCTGTTCTTCCAGGGCGACCACGGCATCGAAAACGCCACCGTCGCCTTCACCTTCGAAGCGCAGCAGATCGACAACAGCGGCACGCCGGTCGGCGATTTCTTCAGCATCCTCACACTCACGCTCACGCTGGCGCAGCGCGATGCCGTGCGCCGGACCTATCGCCACGACTTCGAAACACCGGCGCGCTACCGCATCAGGGCAAAGCGCACCAACCAGAAGAAGACCGGCGGCCAGACCGCGGATCTGCTGATCTGGCTTGCGATGCGCGGCTTCCTGCCGAGCCAGGGCGTCTATCCCGGCTGCACGATGATGGCGCTGATGGCGACGGCGACATCGAACCTCAACTCCAACAGCGCCGACCAAATCAAGGTTCTGAAGACGCGCAAGCTGCCGATGTGGAACAAGGTCTCGCAGGCGTTCGATGCCGCTGCGCCGACGCGCTCGATCGCCGCCGCCGCGATCTATGCCGCGACAAGCGACAATGGCGGAAAGCTTCCGGCCACGCCCAGGCGTATCGACCTCGACAAGCTCGCCGATCTCGACCCGATCTGGACCGAGCGCGGTGACTTCTTCGACGGTGTCTTCGACAGCCAGCAGAGCTTGCTCGAAGCCATCCAGGCGATCGTGCAGGTCGGCCGCACGCGCATGGTGATGGCGGGCTCGACAATGACCTTCGTGCGCGACGAGCCGCGCACCATCCCACATGCCGGGTTTTCGCCGCGCAACATCCTGCCGAACAGCTTGCAGATCACTTATGCCATGCACGATGTGAATACGGTCGACGCGCTCACGATCAACTATGTCGATGCGCGCATCTGGCAACCTCATTCCGTGCTCTGCAAGTTCGACGACAGCGACGCCACACTGGAGACGGCGCCGCAGCTTTCGATCTTCGGTATCACCGATTACGCCCACGCTTGGCGCGAGGGCATCTACATGGTGGCGGCCAACCGCTATCGCCGGCGCATCGTCGACTTCCAGACCGAGCTCGAAGGACGCGCCTGCATGTTCGGCGATCTCGTCTCGTTCTCGCACTACATGCCGAATTGGGGGTTCGCGGCCGATGTCACAGCGCTCCTGGAGGATGACGCCGGCGACGTGCTGACGCTGTCCGAGCCCTACACCGTGCCGGAAGGCCAAGAGGAAGAGCAGCTGCTCATTCGCATCCTGTCTCCGGACGGCCAGACCTATGGACCCGTCGAATGCGAGATCATCGCGCAGGAAGCGGTCGATCCGCGCACCACGCTCGTGCGCCTGCTCGGTACAGCGACGATCGCGGGCAAATATGCCGGCACGCATCCGCGCGACTGGCCGGTGTGGAGCGGCGACGGGCTGCAGAAGGAACGCCCGCGGGCCTCGCTCGGCCAGGGCACCGTCGCGCCTCGCGATGCCATCGTGATCAGGATGTCGCCGCAGGATGGCGTGACGACGGCCGTCCAGGTCGCGATCGAGGACTCCCGCGTCCACACCGCCGACGAAGGCGATCCGCCCGACGATCCCAACGACCCCGGCGACACACCGGTCGTGGACCTCACAATCACTGCGGTGACCTGCAGCGAGACCGACGCCGGGGGCGGGCAAATTGCGCTAACGCTCACCATAACCGGTGCGGCTTCCGCCACATATTACCTGGTCAAGCACAAGGCGTTTCCGGGCGGCAGCTACGGCGATCCCTTGCGCTTCAATCAGTCGCCGGTCGGCGGCTATGCGACGCTGCCCCCGTTCAACGTTCCTGCCGGGATGACGCAGCTCTCGATCGTGGCGGCCGGCGACGCGGGTTCCGGTCCATCGGTGTTCTTCGTGCTGGACGCGGACGGCGTCGACGACGTGCCGCCCGGCGATGTCGGTCCGATCACGACCCTTACGCATTGGTCGAGCGGCAACATCGGCAGCTGGACCTGGGACGCGATACCCAACGTGGCGGCCTACGGCGTGGTCGTCTGGGCGCGCATGAGCGACAGCGATCCGTGGACGGCTCTGCGCGGCTATAACGTCGCGACACCGGGCTATACCTATTACCCGGCGATGGAAATCGCCGATGGCGGCCCCTGGAACCATCTGCGCATCGCCGTCCATGGCGAGAACGGCGCGGGCCGCAGCCCCGACGATTCCTATTCGAGCGAGGACCCATGAGTCTCTTTACCGAGGTCCAGTCCGCGCGGGCTGCGATGGCGCTCTTCATCGAGATCATGAAGGGCGGCTCGGCCGACGACGTGGATCTGTCGCCGATCGGCGGCGTGACGGTGCCGAGCTACGCCAAGGCGGTGGCGACGGCGTTCGCCGACAAGTGGCAGGGCGTGTGGAACGCGAACATCAACAACCCTGCGCTCGCAACCGGTGTCGGCACCGAAGGCTACATGTACACGGTGTCTGTCGCCGGCGCGACCAACCTTGACGGCATCACGCAATGGAACGCGAAGGACATCGCGGTTTTCCACGGCGGGCATTGGTACAAGATCGATGGATTGTCGGCCGAGGTCGTGTCGGTTTCGGGCCGCATCGGCAACGTAACGGCCGCGCAGCTCGTCCAGGACATCTTCGTCGGCGGCAATATCGTCGAGGCGAACGTGGCGTCGGCCGCCACGCTCGACCTCACTTCGGTGACGACCAACAAGATCAGGATCACCGGCACGACGAACATCGGCGCCATCACCGCCCCGCCGCATGCGCTGTTCTTCGTGCGGTTCGCGGGCACGCTTACGATCACCTACAACGCCGCGTCGCTGATGATCCCCGGCAATCTCGACCTGATCACCAAGGCGAACGATACCGCGATCGTGACGACCGACGGTTCCGGGAACGTCCGCATCCGCCACTACACGCGCGCGGCGCAGACACCCGACGAGCTTATCTCCGGCGCGATCGCAACCACGGTTGCTTCGGCAAGCACGCTCGATCTCTCGGCCGTTACGACGCCCAAGATCAACGTCACCGGCACGACGACGATCAACGCCATCACCGTGCCGGCGAACTCGATCTTCTTTATCCGGTTCCAGAGCGCCCTCACACTTACATACGACGCCACTTCGCTTCTCCTGCCGGCTGGGGTCGATATCGCGGTGAAGGCGGGCGATTGCGCCCTGTTCAGCAGCGACGCCTCGGGCAATGTCCGGCTAAGGCACTATCAGTCCTACGCGCAACGCGTCACCAACGTGCAGATGCCGGGCGGGAGCGCAAACGTCGCGGCCGGTCCCGCCGCGCTCGCGCTCGGCTACAATGGCATCAGGAACACTTCGGGCGGCATCCTCACCTGCAATCTGCCTACGCCCGATCTCGACGGCGACGTGGTCACGCTCAAGGACGAATTCGGCAACGCCGGCGACGGCACACACGCCCTGCGCATGTATCCGGCCAGCGGCCAGATCGAAGGCCAAGACTATCTCGAAATCGCCGTGAATTACGGCTGGCGCAAGGTGCGCTGGTCGGCGTTCCGCACCGCCTGGCTGCAAGTCCCGTGAAGGAGATATCCATGAAGAGACTGCTTGTTATTGTTCTGGCATTCGCCGCGCTCGCCGACACCGCAGGCGCGCAGGTCCCCAATCCGATCAACGCGCCGGCGGTCCTGACGCCCGGACATGTCCTCACCGCGTCGGGCGAGCAGGCTTCGGACTCGGGCCTCGCGCCCGCCGATATTCTCACCGTCAGCGACGTCCTGATCGCCACCCACAACGCAACGGCAAATTGGGTCGGCGATGGCACCACCGACAACAGTTCGGCGTGCAACGCGGTGATGTCCGGTCCGCTCGCGTCGGGCGGGCGCATCCACATCCCGTCCGGCATCTATGTGCTGAAGGGCTGTGTGCTTCCGAACGCGCGCGTCGAGATCGATTGCGACAGCCCCGACACGACGGTCCTCACGCTCCCGACAAATGCCGGGACTTATATGATTGCGTCCTATGGCTACGCGAACAACGGCACGACCGGGCGGCAGGTCATCATCGACAATTGCCAGCTCAACGGGAATAGCACTAATCAGTCGACCGAGAACGATCTGGTTGTCCTGCGCGCCGGCAACAATATCCTCCGGAACAACTTCATCCTGAACACCAAGGGCCACGCCATCAGGCTGACATCGGTTGCGGCCGACGGCACGACTTGCATCAGCGCGGGGATGCCCGACAACAAGTTCTCGAACAACCGCATCATCAACAACTCGCGAGGCGGCTTCTATGGCGTCGCGGGTTCATGCGGCAACCTCACCGACTGGCGCATCACCGACAACATCTTCAACGGCAACGGATCGAGCTGCTCGGGCGGGGACTATCAGATCTATTCGGAAGGGTCGGCCGGGACGATCGTGGCCCGCAACAAGATGTATGGGCAGACCGGCTGCGGCAACGTCTACATGGCTTCCGTCGGTGGTCTCACGCAGATACTCGACAATGCTTTTGACCCCACCACCGACACCGCCAACGGTGCGACGGCCGTGGAGGATGTGGTGGTGTCGACAGGATCGGGAGGCTCGAACTTCTGCGAGGTCGCGATCCGCAACAATTCCTGGAAGCTCGAATCCATCTCCCTGCCTGGGTCGGCCACCGGGTTCAAGTTTCTGCATGTGACCAATACCTGCCCGGTGAACGGGGCCTACAACGCCGGCGGCAACACGTTCTGGTCGGCGTCTCTCAGCACGGTGCCGATAACCTATGACGGCGCACATGCAAGCGATGCGCACCTGAAGGCGACGGGAAATGCCTATTCCTCGACATCGCCCGCACCCACCGATCCCAACATCGACGGCGAACTGATCGCGGGGAAAAATCTCTCCGATCTGCCGTCGGTATCGACGGCGCGCTCCAACCTCGGCGCCGAGGCACAGGACGCCGATCTCGATGCGCTTGCCGCGCTCTCGTCGACGGGCATCGTCAAGAGAACCGGCTCGGGCACGTTCGGCTTCGCCGCATCCGGCACCGACTATGCACCGGCGACTTCCGGCTCATCGATCCTGAAGGCGAGCAGCGGCGGCTTCGCGAATGCAGTATCGGGCACCGACTACGCGCCGGCGACTTCCGGCTCATCGATCCTGAAGGC
>Ga0105239_10000343_pt1 | contig 67956 bp, 61 predicted proteins | sample KBSC44metaG_FD_92761 | JGI IMG/M metagenome (GOLD analysis project Ga0105239, IMG submission 92761) | Corn rhizosphere microbial communities from Kellogg Biological Station, Michigan, USA - KBS C4-4 metaG | ecosystem: Host-associated > Plants > Roots > Rhizosphere > Soil | place: Michigan, USA...
TGTGAATGAGGAGAACAGGGTTCGAGCCCCGGAGACAACCGACAATGGCTTATAGTTTAATGGAAGAATTCTGTGCTACGAACGCAGAGGTGAAAGTTCGAATCTTTCTAAGCCAACGATGGCCTGTAGCTCAATGGTAAGAGTAGGTGCCTTATACGCACATGGTTATGGGTTCGAGTCCCGTCAGGCCAATATGATGACTTAGCTCAATTGGCAGAGCAGTACTCTGATACGGTACCGGTTGACAGTTCAACTCTGTCAGTCATCACAATATGCGATCTGGTGTAAGGGCTAACACGCCACTCTCATAAGGTGAGCATTCCAGTTCGAATCTGGAGGTCGCAACAAAAAACTGGCTCGTAGCTTAACTGGCAAAGTACCCGGCTTTTAACCGGGGGAGTATGAGTTCGATCCTCATCGGGCCAACATAAAACGGATGAATAGCTCAATGGCAGAGCGCTCCCCTGTTAAGGGATAGGTTGAAAGTTCGAATCTTTCTTCATCCGCAAACGGTCTGTTCACCTAGATGGTTAGGGTACTGGTCTTTCGAACCAGGTGGATGGGTTCGAGCCCCATACAGACTACAAAATGGCCCGTAATTCAACTGGAAGAGTGTCGGTCTTCTAAGCCGGAAGTTGTGAGTTCGAATCTCACCGGGCCAACATACAAGGTGCTTTGGCAGAGATGGTTCTATTGCATCCCGTTGAAGCCGGGATCATCGAAGTTCGATTCTTCGGGGCACCACATCGGGTATAATGTAATGGTAGCATGATAGTCTCCAAAACTATTCGTCTTCGTTCGAATCGAAGTATCCGTGCTAAAAAACAGGTTATGCGTACTCGTGTAATGAAATAGTTAATAAGGTGTTCCTATGGGAAAGAAACACGTATCTGTTAACTATTTTAAAAATTAAGATGGACAATTTATATAGTCAGAAAGTGATCAACACAAACAATTTATTTGACGATCACTTTTTGGATGCAAAGGTCTTGTACCTGTATTGTTTTAATATGTTACCCTGTCTGGACTTTATTAATTACATCGATGGTGAAAAAACATTCACTACAATTAAGGAAAAGTTCGGCGAACAGATCAGGCATATTCATCAGTATCGCTGGTACAAAAGAAAAAAGAAAAAATATCAGTTCGATAGAACTGTGATCATTCTGAAAAACAATTGCATTGTTGAACTGGATGAGGGTTACTGTGAAATATTGCACAATGGTTCATCATCTGAATTGATAGCGGTCATAACAACACTGGCCAGCCAGTTTAAAGAACGGCAAAGACGGCAACCGCTTGAGATCAACCTGATTGCACAAAACAAAAACCGGCTTGAACTAAAGCCAATAGAAATAAAACGTACCAAGCTCGATCTGGATCTTTTTTATGAAGATGATTTTAAAGAAACAGATGAAGTGATCAGGAAGAGGCTCAACCAGAAGAATGATAAAGGAATTGTGTTATTGCATGGGTTGCCAGGTACGGGTAAAACTACTTATCTGCGATACCTGATAGGAAAGATAAAAAAGAGAGTGCTTTTTTTATCGCCTACAGTCGCCGGTAATCTGATGAATCCTGATTTCATTGAAATGCTGATCGACAACCCGAATACGGTAGTGATCATTGAAGATGCAGAGAACATTATCATGGACAGGAAATATAACACAGGGTCATCAGTATCAAACCTGTTGAATATTTCAGATGGACTGCTGGCCGATTTTCTGAATGTACAACTGATTTGCACCTTCAATAACTCGCTCACGCTGGTAGACAGCGCGTTGATGCGAAAAGGAAGATTAATAGCAAAGTATGAGTTTGGAAAACTGGGGGTAACAAAAGCTCAAAGGCTTAGCAATCATTTTGGATTCGATTCAATAATTACACAACCTATGACGATAGCAGAGATTGCTAATCCTCATGAAAAAGAACACAAGACAGATAAAATAGAAGTAATTGGTTTCAGAAGAAACCTCATTGAAAATTAAATTAATTCTGAATGGGAGGTAAGCCATGGATCAGCAATGGAGGAAACCGGATGGAACAAGAATCAAAAAACCGATTGAAGACGAAGTAAGGGCCGTACTGGTACGTGAAAAGGAAATGGGGCATGAACTGAAAGTGTGTATTGGTACCGATAGCCAGGTAAAAGGAAAGGAAACGGAATTTGCTACGGTGATTGTGTTCATTCGTAAAGGAAAAGGAGGTTTTATGTATATACACAACGAAACCACCACACAAAAAATGAGTATTAAGCAGCGTATGCTACTCGAAGTTTCCAAAAGTATTGACATAGCATATACACTGTGCAGATTGTTTACTATTTACAATGTAGATATGGAAGTGCATGCCGACATCAATACCAACCCCAATTTCAAAAGTAATGATGCCCTGAAGGAAGCTATGGGATACATTATGGGAATGGGCTTTGTGTTCAGAGCGAAACCTCATGCTTTTGCCAGCTCATGCTGCGCTAATAAAGCAGTGAAATAACATATTCAGAATAAGACAATCATTAAAAAGTATACCATGACGCTTAATTTAAAGGTCCTGCTTTACCTAAAAGCCTGCGATTGGTTAAAACGGATGCGAGAGCTGCTCGCTGTAACCGATCGTTGATGTTTTTTAATAGCTGCCTATGAAGGCAGATTATTTTTTCAGTTTGTATAGCCTTGAGAAGTAAAGTAGTTCCCGCGTTGGCGGGGCTACTTTTTCAACAAAACCCCAAAAAACATTTTATATGATTGCCAATGTAATTAACACGATAGAAGCAGAACTCACACAAACCTTTGATGAGTTATTCAAATGGTTTAATACGGGTAATGAACTGATGCATTATTCGCCCAATAATAAAGGATGGAGTATTCGTAAAATACTGGAGCATGTTTCTTTGACGAACCATTATTTGCTGATCCTTATTCGTAAAGGAACCGTAAAGGCGATTCGCAAATCAAAACATGCTGATTATGCAACAATGGTAAGCGACTACAAAATAGATTGGGAAGGAATGAAAGTTATTGGCCGTCATAAATCATTTGAATGGGCCCGGCCCGGCCACATGGAACCGCGTGGCAAAAGGCCGGTGGCTGAAATTAAATACCATTTGCAGTTGCAATTAAAGGAATGCCTTGATTTATTACATCAGATGGAAGGTGGCGAAGGCGTATTGTACAAAACAATGATGAGTGTAAATAATTTAGGCAAAATAGATGTGTATCACTATATCTATTTTTTAGTACAACATGCAAAAAGACATATCACCCAAATGGAAAGGGTTGAAATAGAATTTAACCTTGGTATTTAATTTGTGCCGTAAATGTTATAAAATTGTCCGTACGCCAAAAAAAATCAAACATGGCAAAATTAAAATTATCAGGGAAAGAATTGAGAGCTATCGGTTATCCCGAAGGACCGGTGATAAGCATAGCAATGAATGTGATGGAGAAGAATTATAAGTATGAGAATAAGGAGGAAGTGATGGAATTGTTAAGAAAAATATTAAGCGCACCGGTAGAATATGAAAATGATGCAGTGCTGGGATTAATAGCAGAACAATTGATCCCCGATGAAGTACCAGAACAGGGAGAAACTATTTCCTTAAATACAACTGGTATTCCTTTTAATGTATTCGGTAGCGAGAACATTGAAGAGGGAGCTATGCACCAGATGTATCAGGCAGCTAAACTACCTATAAGTGTTGCGGGAGCATTAATGCCCGATGCACATGCCGGCTATGGATTGCCTATTGGCGGTGTACTGGCTACAGAAAATGCAGTAATACCTTATGGGGTTGGTGTTGATATTGGTTGTCGCATGTGTTTAAGTGTGTTTGCAGTTAATTCAAGAGAACTGGTGCAACGTGACCATTTCTATACACGTGAATTACTGGAAGCAACACTATTCGGTAGCGGCGCCACATTTGATCAGCCATCTGACCATGAAGTGATGGAACGTGCAGAGTTTGATGAACTGCCATTGCTGAAAGGTTTGCAAACAAGAGCCTGGAAGCAGCTGGGGTCAAGCGGGTCGGGTAACCACTTTGCTGAGTTTGGACTGGTTGAAGTTGAAGAAAAAGACGCAATCCTGGGTGTTGATCCCGGTGTGTATGTCGGTTTATTAACGCATTCAGGTTCCAGAGCACTGGGTGCTAACATAGCCAACCATTATACCAGACTGGCAAGAGAAAAAAGACGCCTGCCGGGTGATGCTGCTAATCTTGCCTGGTTAAACCTGGATGAACCGGAAGGTATTGAATACTGGATGGCCATGAATCTGGCTGGTGATTATGCCTCTGCCTGTCATCATATCATTCATAATAAAATTGCGAAAGCAATTGGTGAAAAGCCGATTGCAATGGTTGAAAACCATCACAATTTTGCATGGAAGGAAATGCTGATCGGTAATGATGGAATCGCAAAAGAAGTTGTTGTTCATCGTAAAGGTGCTACTCCGGCCGGCAAAGATGTATTGGGTATAATTCCAGGTTCTATGACAGCGCCAGGCTTTATTGTAAAAGGAAAAGGCGAAATGGCGTCTGTGGCATCTGCATCGCATGGTGCCGGAAGAAGAATGAGCCGTACAAAAGCGCTGGCATCCATCACTCATAAAGAGTTGAAAGAACAACTGCAGCGGCATGGTGTTAAACTGTTAGGTGGAGGATTGGATGAAGCACCAAACGCTTATAAGGATATTGAAGTAGTAATGAAAAGCCAGACAGCGCTGGTAGATGTAGTTGGTAAATTCACTCCCAAAATTGTAAAGATGGATGGTACTGCACCAAAGCAATGGAAGAAAAAAGGTGAGATACAAGGGGAATAATGAATAGCCAATTTTGAATGTCGAATGTTGAAGTGGTTTCACTTCGATATTCGACATTTATCATTTACATTCGATATTACGGCTGCGTTATTTTATCAAATATATACGAGAGCTGGCTTTCTTCCAGTACAATCCGCTGACTTTGACCGTTTTCTTCTTTCCATTTTATCAGCCTTATATTGTCTTCTTCTATTTCAATTCCTGTAATATCGCCATCGTTAAAGCAGCAGCAACCGGTATTGAAGTAAGAAGGAATGACCATGGTTTTATGAAACTGCTTACCTGCATATTCCGCCTTTCTTCTTTCCAGTTCGGCCTCGATGCGTTGCATAGCAGTTGTATCATTTTGGGCTTTCGCTTTTTCGAGTTGTTTCGTTAGCCGTTCAATATGATCAAGCGATGCAAACACAGGTTTATGCGTGTGACCCGAAATAAAAATTGTGTTTTGCTGGGTGGCGCTCCACTCGTACATGATTATGTTATGCTTATCTACCAGTTCAAATGAATCGGATATTGAATTAACATTAATGTCGAGATAGCGTTGCAGTGGTGTCCAGATGGCAGCAACAAACCAGGTGCTAAAAGCATTTCCATCGCTCTTTTGATCGCCCTGGTGCCCATGGGTACAAAAAATTGAATAGGGGCGGTTGTTATAGGTGGTTGCTAATACAAGACCTTCATATATTTTTAGTTTTTCACCAAAAACCGGTTTTAGAAAACGGGTTCGGGGAAACTCATATTTCCATTGCAGATCATGATTGCCAAAAATACGGTAGTAACGATCTGCCTGCAGAAAACGCACTTCAGCCTGCAGGTCTGTTTGATTTTTTTCCATTACCTGATCAGGCGTATTTTCCCATAACTCTTCGCAATCGCCCAGATTAATAAATTGAAAGCCGTTATTGAAATAGTATTCAAGAGCGGTTAGATAATTTTTTTCACATGTTCTGAAATCGTCTGCTGCGTCACGAGCTCCTTTATGTTCATCGGATAAGATAATGAACTTAGCGCCAGACAGATCGAAAGGAATAACAATGCCGCTGGTTTCTTTTTGATTGTGTATACTTTGTGCTAAGTCTGTTAATGAAGAGAATACTTTTTCTTTTTTGGGAGAAGAAGAAATCCTATTGGCCATCCATGTAACCGGCTTCGTTAATAACCATTGCAATATTTTTTTCATCTGTACCGTTTTTCTATTCCCCCAAAATTTATTACTTTAGTAAGATAGTAAATCACAGTCATTTACAACAACAGGATGGCCTGCGAACAAAAAAAATGTTTACATGAAACAACTATCGTTTGCTTCGCCTGTAAATCTTCAACGCTGGTTCTGGTTACTGCTTGCAATTAACTGCCTGTTTATTATCGGATCAAAATGGTATCTACAACCATTGGCTTCAGGCGAAATTGTTCGTTTTGAATTAGCAAAAGATCTGTCTGTTGCCGACAGAATTATACAGGAGTGGGTTACCTACGCCAAACTAAACCGCGCCATTGTAAGCATTTATCTCGATTTTCTATTTATTCTTTTATATACATCAGGTCTTGCTGTAACCTGTGTTTTTTTAGGCCGTTTAACCGGGCATGAAATATTGATGCGCGCCGGTAAATTTTTTACCTACCTGTTAATTATAGCTGGTATTTGTGATGTGATAGAAAACATTGCAATGCTGAAAAGCCTGCAGGGTACTGCTACGCGGTGGTCGGTATTACTGGCTTACGATATGGCTACTACCAAATTCTCAATAGTTATTTTAAGCATATTGTTCATTGCTATTTGCCTTGTGTTTCGATTACTGCGAAGGGTCGGGGCTTAGTATGCTTCAATTTTAAGGCATTCTTTTCTATAAGGTACCACGACAGTAAAGCAAGAGCTACAATACACGTAGCGCTTATCAATACATACTCAAAAAAATTAAGCCGCGGCCCTAATACTGCCCATACACATTTCTGAACAGGAAAAGCATACAGGTAAAACCCATATGAAATATCTGCTTTTATAAAAGGAATTACGGGCGCAAAAAACGCCAACGCAAAAAACGAGTAGCTAAGGAAAAGGAAGCCTGTAAGTACATGGAAAGTCGGATACCAGATACAGGAAATAAGCCAGAAACAAAACAGTACCATCCAGATAGAAAACCGGAATGGCAATTTTTCTTTGTACAGATAAATACCAGCGCCCAGGAAAAAGGTTGTACTGAATCTTAGCATTACAGCTAAAGAATATCCAAAAAATCCGGTTAATGCAATGTCGGAAGGAAACAGGATCTGAATTAAAAAAAGCAGAAGAAGCAAAGCCGCGATACTGTATTTCCTATACTGTTTTTTTATAAAAAAAAGTGGGATCAATAAAAGATACAAACGCACCTCTATCGGAATTGTCCAAATGGATGAATTAATACTGGTATTGTTGAATACGTTGGGTAACCAAAGGCTTGTACCGGTCAGCGATATATTCTTAAATAGAAAAAATAGGGTTTGGGGATGAGTAAGAAAAACTGCTGGCGGTAAAGTTGTAAATATCAATCCGGGTATCAGTATAGTTAGAATAACGCATGCAGCTAAAGCTGGCCAGATACGCAGAAAGCGATTAACAGCATATTGTACTATCGAATTGCCTGTAACAAGGCTTTTGCACACAAGAAAGCCACTCATTGTAAAAAACATGATCAGTCCGAACGTACTGAAAAGATAGTCGTTATGCGTTGCTTTCGTTAGTAACCCCTTTTCCTGAATACCCATTACATCGAAAGAGTGGCTAAGAAAAACGAGACCGGCAGCTATCAATCGCAGCGGACCAAAATTGTTGTTTCCGGGGAGCAGCTTTTTTTCTGTAATAAACATTACACCTTAATATAAATTTTCTTCCGGTCCATTACATATACAATTAGCCAGTAGAATATGATCATGATGATGGCATACAGCAGAGAACCGTTTTTCAGATTGTCTGAAACCGGTTTACAAATATGCTCATAAAACCATGGGAAGGCGCTGGTATACACCGGTTTCCCTTTATCATCAATATGATCTGTCCAACGGAAAAGTGCCAATACACGGGGTAAAAATCCGCTGAGAAAAAATATGAATAATGCGTTTTTCCCAAATACATCAAAGAAGCGGCTCCATGCTCCCCTCATTTCTTTAAATTCAATTAGAAAGATGCAGAACGAAAGTACCAGAATGGCCAATCCGGTTGTATATAGTACATAGGAGCTCGTCCATATTTTTTTGTTGATCGGGAAAACCAGGTCCCATGCAAAGCCGGTAAATATTAAAATGCATCCTCCCACAAAAAGGTGATTCAGCATTTCGTGGGTTTTTCCTTTTTGCTGAATATAAAAGCCAACAAAGTACCCGAAGATCACCTGAACAATAGACGTGATGGTGCTGGTAATACCTTCAGGGTCAAAGGCTACTCCTTCACCATGATACATATGGGGTTCACCCAGAATTGCTTTGTCTACCGGAACGCCAAAGTATCCACTCATGCTAAAGGGATCTGACGGATTGCCCAACATAAGGCAAAGCATCCAGTAAGCCAGTAAAAGGACAGTGGCGGTAACAAATGCGCCACGTACTTTGAAAAAATAGATGATCACGGATGCAAAAAAGTAACTCAGCGCTATGCGCTGTAATACGCCTAAAATGCGGATTCCAATAATGGCGCCTGTTGAACCTACATATTCCCATGATTTAAATACGAGATGATCGTCATTCCAGCGTACAAACGGCGACCAGTTAAGAAAAATACCGATTGCAAAAATCAGCAGAGTACGGGTGATCACCTTTTTAAGAAAGGCTGATGTGCCTGCTGCCTCAAGCCGGGGCATTACGAAAGATAAGGCATTGCCCACCGCAAAAAGAAAGAAGGGAAACACCAGATCGGTTGGCGTACAACCGTGCCAGGGCGCGTGTTCTAGCGGAGCGTACAGGTGCGACCAGTTTCCGGGGTTATTCACCAATATCATAAAAGCTACAGTCGCTCCACGGAAAACGTCAAGGGAATAGAAGCGTTTTTGCAATACAATAAATTTAAAGGAAAGATAAGGAAAACAAGCTTCAGGCAACAAGTCTGCACATCGGGAATAGCTTTCACTTCATTCTTTTCATTAACAAGTGGTTTTAAATTACCAACATAAGTTTTTTACATTCTGTACGTTTTAGCACTTGTTGAAAAATACCTTTAAGTGCCATGCATCAAAAATTACCATTATGAGAAGGATTACATACCTTGCGCCTTTCGCTACCAGAAGGGGAACCTTATTTCTGCATTTAATATGATTTTTCAACTATTGATAAAAGGCTGTGACTGAGGATTTGACTTTTTCGGTTGAAAAATAATGGTTTAAGTTTTTTTACACATGTTTATACACATTAAAAAACACCTATATTTGCAGCCGTTCAGGTAGCATTGCAGGCTTTTGCCGATGGAAGTACCGAATGGTTAAAACTTCCATGCTTTAGAATAAAAACATGGAAAATTCCTGTGGAAGAGCTAAAAATTGTTACACTAAATATATTTTTTTATAGTAGAAGGGTATAAGAAGTACTTAATTGAAGTGCTACTTATGCCCTTTTATTATTGTATCTTTTTTGTTTAGAATAGTTGTAATTGCTTTTTAATCAAACGGTTGCATGAAAATTCATGTGACTGACGAGGCGAAGCTATGCGCTTTTTGATTATGTGTTATTGTTCTGATCTTGACTGAACTTTAGTTATACCTTATTCGGACTTAAAGCGCACTTTTCTGCTTAAAGTGCGCTTTAAGTTCGAATAAAACCTTAACAAGGTATTGATCAGATACCACCGAAACTGATCCTATCCAAAGCTTTGGATCCTGTACCTTAAATTTTGTGCCTTTTCATGGCTGCACCTACCACAAAAAAATGGTTTGCTTTATATACCCGGCCACGCTGGGAAAAAAAGGTGCATAAGCTACTGGAAGAAAAAGGAATTGAATGCTATTGCCCCCTCAATAAAGTACATCGCAAATGGAGCGATCGTATAAAAATTGTAGAAGAACCCCTGTTTAAATCCTACGTATTTGTAAAAGTAACCGAAGAAGAAAAAACGCCTGTACGCATGACAGATGGAGTAGTAAACTTTATTTACTGGTTAGGTAAACCGGCTATTATACGCGAAAAAGAGATTGAAACGATTAAGCGTTTCCTGAACGATCACCATAATGTGGAAGTGCGGTCGGTTGATATAAAAGCCGGCAAAAAAGTAATAGTGGAAAGCGGTATTTTGATGGGTAAGGAGGGAACCATAAAAAAAGTGTTGCATAAAAAAGTGGAAGTGTTGATCGAAAGCATAGGATTTGTTCTTTCTGCATATATTGATAAATCAAAAATTACCGTCATTGAAAAATAGACCATTGCGTAACCATCAACACCGCATGAAATATTTTCTGGTAGTATGTTTTGCTTTTTTTATAACAGTTCTTGCTACATCTTGTGGAAGCGTAAAAAATATGCAATACCTGCAAGGTTCGTTTGACACTGCCAAATTGAGCACTATTAAAGTTCCCGAGCCAATAGTCCAAAAGGGAGATTTACTGGGAATTACAATTTATAGTGATGATCCGTTAGCTACTGCTGCTGTAACCCGCCAATCGGGAAACCAGCCCGCTGCTATTGGGTCTGAAAGCGGTTCTGGCATCTCGTCAAGCGCTGCGGCATCGGGCTATCTTGTGAATCAGCAGGGCGATTTATTACTTTATAAACTGGGAATTGTTCACGCTGAAGGGCTATCAAAGCAGCAACTTGCCGATACGATATCTTACTTATATACGAAACAGGATTTATTAAAGAACCCGTTTGTAGAAGTACGTTTTCTGAATTATAAGATTACTGTAATTGGCGAAGTAAATAAACCTGGGTCTTATGCTATACCCGCAGATAAGGTAAGCGCCTTCGAAGCTATCGGCCTTGCGGGAGATATTACTGTATATGGCCGTCGCGACAATGTACTGGTTGTTCGTGAAATCAACGGTGTTCGGCAGTTTGGAAAATTGAACCTGAGAGATCCTAATGTTTTTCTTTCTCCATATTATTATTTACAACAAAATGATATGGTAGTGGTAGATGTAGGTAAAGCCAAAGGCACTGTGAACAATCAAAGCACATTGCAAGCTATATCTATTGGTACCAGCTTCTTATCTATTGCAGCTGTATTTATTAGTATTTTCAGAAGATAATTTATGTCAGAAGAAATTACGTCAATCCAACGGGCCAAACAGGCCATCAGCCCCCGCGAAATCATTTTCCGCTATATACGCTATTTGCCATGGGTAATCATTTCGGTATCATTGGCATTAGTCGTTGCGTATGTGAAATTGCGCTATTCAACGCCTATATATACGGTAGCAGGCAAACTATTAGTTACAGGCCAGACCCAATATGGTGGCAGAGATAAATTTGATGATATCTTCGCCATGCAGGGATCGAATAATAAGCTGAATGATGAGATCGAAATCATCAAATCGAGGAATATGGCTGAAAGAGTTGTGCGTTCATTGGGTTTGCAAAAGCAGGTATATAATAAAGGTAAAATTCGTTCCTCCATAGTTCATCCGGCAGACGTTCCATTTAATTTTGAAATTTTATCAATCGCAGACTCGTCATACGGGTTTAATGTGTTGGTGACATTCACAGGTGAAAATCAGTTCCTGTTAAACGAAAAACCCCGGAAGTATTACTATAACGAAGTAATTACCTTTCCCAACTTTAGTTTTCGGATAACTGACAATGGAAAAGACCGCCGCATATTTAGTAGTAACGACTTTATCGTTGGCTGGCAACCTGCCGAGAATCTGGCCCCTGGTTTAAGCGGTGGGATTAATGTTGTACGAATAAATGATGTTACCAATGTGTTGAACCTTTCGTACGCGACAGAAAACCCGAGGCTGGGAGTTGACGTAGTGAACCAGTATATGAAAGAGTATCAGCAGGCCAGCCTGGAGGATAAGAAGCAGATCGCTGCCCAAACCCTCTCGTTTATAGATGACCAACTCGATACAGTATTTCATGAATTGGGTGGCGTGGAAAGAAACCTGCAAAAGTATCGTGAGAAGAATAAAGTGTTCAAGCCAGAAATACAGGCCCAACTTACGCTAAATGAATATTCTCAAACCAACAATGAACAATCTAAGCTCGAAGTCAAGATCAAAGTGATTGATTACCTGGTCAATTATCTTTCGGATGCTAAAAACCAGTTTAAGTTGATCCCCTCGGTGTTGGGAATTGATGAGCCATCCTTAGTACAGCAGATCACCGAATTTAATAAAATACAACTGGAGCGTGAAACTGCCCTCAAAACTACTGCTCAGAATAATCCCCGGATATTGAATATGGAAGCGGCCATCGAAAGGTTGCGGTTGAATATGCTGGAAACTTTAAAAAATGTTCGGCAAACCGAAACGCTGGCGATGGAACAATTAACCGGTAAAACCCAGGAAGCTAACCGGCTTATCACAGCTATTCCTTCAAAAGAGAAACAGATGCTTGAGGTAACCCGTCAGCAAACAATTTTGCAGGAGTTGTACCAATATCTGTTGCAGAAAAAGCTCGAAACAGCCATTGCTTCGGCTTCCACTATTTCTAATATTAAGGTTATTGAACCGGCCCTTGAATCTGATATTCCCGTTAGCCCCAATAAAAAGGCTATTTACATAATCGCCATATTTATAGGTATTGCTATTCCGGCGGGAATAGTATTTCTTCGTGAATATCTCGATGATAAAGTAAAAAGTAAACACGACGTACAGCAAATCACTGAAGCTCCTATCTTAGGTGAAATTGGGCATGCCGATGAAGGTGAAGCGCTGGTTGTTACCCGCAATAACAGGAAAGTTATTGCAGAACAGTTTCGCATAGTTCGCTCAAATCTTCAATACATTTTGCCTAAAGTAGACAAGCCTGTACTGCTCGTTACTTCTTCGTTCAGCGGAGAAGGCAAGTCGTTTATCAGTACCAATTTAGGCTCAGTACTGGCATTGTCGGGAAAGCGAACCGTTATACTTGAATTTGACATCAGAAAGCCTAAGATCATGAAGGGCCTGGGCTTACATGAACGCAAAGGGATTACTAATTATATCGTAGGAAATCTGGACCTGCAGGACGTGATTTATCCCGTGCCGGATGTTGATAATTTATTCGTTATTCCATGCGGGCCTGTACCTCCCAACCCAGCTGAAATGTTACTTAGTGAAAAGATTGAACAGCTATTTAGCCATTTGCGAACCAGGTTTGATGCCATTATAATTGATACTGCCCCGGTAGGGCTGGTGAGTGATGCTATTACGCTAAGCCGCTATGCCGATGCCTCAGTTTATATTATTCGCCATGGATATACTTTGAAAAAACAGGTTCAGCTAATCGATGATCTTTACCGGAAAAATAAGCTGCCCTTTCTTTCAATAGTTATAAATGATATTCAGGCGCAGGGTCGATATGGCGGCTATTATGGCTATGCTGGTTATGGTTACGGTTATGGGTACGGCTATGGTGTAAATGGATCAGATAGCGGTTATTTCGAAAATGGAAAAACGTCCAAACGTAAAGGCTGGAAAAAGATGATGAGCGGTTTTGCAAAGAAAAAGGGATAAGAAGCTGGTATAGACAACATGACACTTATCCGGTTTGCCATAATTGGTTGTGGAAAAATAGCTCAACGTCATGCTGAACATATTTCCGGTAAAGGCCGGTTAGTTGCAGTTTGTGATGTGGTTAAAGAAAAGGCAGATGAGCTGGCTGCAAAATATAAAGCCTGTGTATATTATAACATCGATGAATTACTTTTCAATGGAAAGGATATCGATGTAGTGGCAGTATGTACTCCAAATGGCCTGCATGCACAACATTCCATTAAATCATTACAGGGAGGTTTTCATGTTTTGTGCGAAAAACCTATGGCGCTGCACGTGCATGATGCAAGTGAAATGATCAGCGTTGCAGAAAGAACCGGTAAACAGTTATTTATTGTAAAGCAAAACCGGTATAATCCTCCTGTATTGGCGGTGAAAAAAGCACTGGATGAAGAAAGACTTGGGAAAATATACAGTGTTCAGCTCAATTGCTTCTGGAATCGCACCATCGACTATTATAAAGATTCATGGCGAGGGTCTTTGGAACTGGACGGCGGTACTTTGTATACTCAGTTTAGTCATTTTATTGATCTTCTATATTGGATGATAGGTGATGTGAAACAGGCAAAAGCGCTTATGGCAAATTATGCACATCAGGGCGTTATTGAATTTGAAGATACAGGAGCTGTGCTGCTTGAATTTTACAATGGCGTAATCGGCACGCTTCATTATACGGTAAATAGCCATAAGAAGAACATGGAAGGGTCGCTGACTATTTTTGGTGAGAAGGGAACAGTAAAAATAGGTGGTCAATATTTGAATGAACTGGAATATCAAAATATCGGGGATTACTATATTGATCATATACCGGCCAGCAACAAAGCCAATAACTATGGCACCTATGAAGGATCTATGAGCAATCATGACAAGGTATATGATAATATTATAAATGCATTGCAGCATAAAACAAGTGCCACTACATCGGGAGCTGAAGGGTTGAAGACTGTAGAGATCATAGAAAAAATCTATAAGGCAGCTGTAAGGATATGAACAAGCCTACAATATTATCAGCACAGATAAGAGATGTAACATTTGGCATTAATGTTAAGCTGGTAGAGCCGGTAAACCTGTATGGCTGTACTATCGGTGATGACTGTTTTGTAGGTCCTTTTACAGAAATTCAGCAGCAGGTAAGTATCGGTGATTACACACGCATACAGTCACATACTTTTATTTGTGAAGGAGTAACGATTGGCAATAACTGTTTTATTGGTCATGGTGTAATGTTTATAAACGATCTTTTTATTGAAGGTCATCCTGCCGGAGATAAGTCGAAATGGAAACCCACTCTTATTGGAAACAAGGTTTCAATAGGATCAAACGCTACCATATTGCCGGTAACGATTTGTGATGGAGCAGTGATTGGGGCAGGGGCAGTAGTAACTAAAAATATTGACAAAAAAGGCATATACGCGGGTAACCCCGCCCGGTTAATTCGTACATTATAAACCAGGGCTAACCCTTTAATGATCTATGAGTGAAACAATAAGCAACAAGCATCGTGAGCATTGGGATATTGTACTGCAACCCAAGACAAGCTTATTTAAACTTAATCTAAAAGAAGTTTGGCGATACCGGGATCTGATGTGGATGTTTGTAAGGCGCGATTTTGTGGCACAGTACAAACAAACTATACTTGGGCCTCTATGGCATATTATTCAGCCATTACTTACAACACTTATTTTCCTTTTTTTGTTCGGCAGAGTTGCTAAAATCAGCACTGATGGTATTGAACCTGTGCTTTTTTATATGGCCGGTATAACCGTGTGGAACTATTTTGCCGCCTGTTTAACTAATACATCAACTACTTTTGTTACCAATGCGGCCATATTTGGCAAAGTATATTTTCCCCGCCTGGTAATGCCCCTGTCGATCGTAATCTCAAATATTATCCGCTTAGGTATACAGTTCGGTTTGCTGTTGGTATTTATGGTCATTTATTATTTTAAAGGAGTGCCCATTAATTTATCAGTGTACTGGCTATGTATTCCTGTTCTTATATCAATAATGGCTGGAATAGGATTTGGGCTTGGAATTATTATTTCCTCCCTTACCACAAAATACCGCGATCTGGCTTTATTGTTAACGTTTGTTGTACAATTAGGCATGTATGCCACCCCCATTGCCTATCCTTTATCTTTTTTAGCAGGAACAAAGTACAAATGGGTGCTTAACATTAACCCGCTCACCTCAATTGTAGAGGCTTTCCGTTACTGCCTTTTTGGAAAAGGAACAGTTACTATGGATGGGTTGTTGTACAGCGTTATTTTTATGATAGTGGTTGTATTGCTGGGTACCTTAATTTTTAATAAGGTAGAAAAAGATTTCATGGATACCGTTTAAGGAATGTCAATATTTTATGAGTGAAGTTGTAATACAGGTTAGCGATTTATCTAAACAATACCGCTTAGGTGAAATAAGCACAGGTTCACTGATCCATGATCTCAACCGATGGTTATACAGGATACGGGGGAAAGAGGACCCATATCTGAAAGTCGGGGAAGAAAATGATCGTACATCAATCGGAAACAGTGAATATGTGTGGGCTTTGCAAAGCCTCAATTTTGAGGTAAAAAGAGGTGATGTGCTGGGCGTTATTGGTCGTAACGGAGCAGGGAAAAGCACTCTGTTAAAAATTTTGAGCCGTACCACTGCCCCAACGTCCGGGGCTGTAAAAATAAAAGGTCGTGTAGCCAGCTTGCTGGAAGTAGGCACTGGCTTTCATCCTGAATTAACGGGCCGGGAAAATATTTTCCTCAATGGCGCCATATTGGGGATGACTAAAAAGGAAATCAAAAGAAAGTTTGATGAGATTGTAGACTTTGCAGGTGTAGAAAGATATATTGATACACCCGTGAAAAGATATTCGTCAGGAATGTATGTGCGCCTTGCATTTGCTGTTGCCGCACACCTGGAATCTGAAATATTGATAGTGGATGAAGTTTTAGCAGTAGGGGATGCAGAGTTCCAGAAGAAGTGTCTTGGAAAAATGAAAGACGTGAGCGTGAGTGAAGGAAGAACCGTTTTGTTTGTAAGTCATAACATGGCGGCTGTTTCTACCTTGTGTAATGTTGGAATGCTAATGCACAACGGCCGGATGAAAGATATAGGTGCTATCAGGAATATTATAGAAAAGTATATTGTTAACGGCAAAAATGCTCAGGGAGAAATTTTTGAAGACCAGATTGTAGTATCAAGACAGAATGATGTTTTGAAGTTCAAAAAAATTGCCATCGTAGGTAAGAATGGCGCCGGTAATGACTTTGGGTTAGATGAAGATATAAGTTGTGAAATTGAATATGAAGTGTTGAAGGATGACTCAAAAGGGTTTGTAAGCATACACTTGCTTGATAAATATGGTTCCTGTATTCTGGCTACTTTTAATGCTGATTCGGTAAATGCAGGGAAAGATCCCCTCTACGATAAGCCGTTGCAAAAAGGTATATACCGGGTTAGCTGCACTTTTCCCAAAAACTTTTTAAATGATACAAAATATAGTATTAATGCCTTTCTTTCTGCCGATAAGAATTGGCAGGATATGACTATCGCCGAAGAGGTGATTTCTTTTCAGATGCATGACACCGGCGAGATGAGAAAAGAACATACAACTGAATGGATTGGCATGGTTCGGCCAAAACTTGAATGGCATACGAAACAAATTAATTAGCATGAAAGTAGTATTACTAGCTGGTGGCCTTGGCACACGTCTTTCAGAAGAAACAGGTTTAAAACCTAAACCGATGGTAGAGATCGGAGGCATGCCAATATTGTGGCATATCATGAAAATATATTCAACCCATGGTTTTTATGATTTTATCATTTGTCTTGGATACAAAGGATATTTTATAAAAGAGTATTTCGCCAATTATTTTCTTCATAAGTCAGATGTTACAATAAGCTTAAAGGATAACTCTTTAAAAGTTCACGACACGCAGGTTGAACCGTGGAATATTACGCTGGTAGATACTGGTAACGATTCAATGACAGGGGGACGCATAAAACGTATTCAAAAACATGTGAACAATGAACCTTTTTTGCTGACCTATGGAGATGGCGTAGGTAATATTAACATAAAAGAGTTGGTTGAGTATCATAAGAAGCATAAGAAGTTTTGTACAGTAACATCTGTTCAGCCCTCTGGAAGATTTGGCGTATTGAATATTACAGATAACAACGAAGTTCACTCCTTCTTTGAAAAGCCAAAGGGAGACGGCGCCTGGATCAATGGTGGCTTTTTTGTTTGTGAGCCGCAGGTATTTAACTACTTAAAAGATGATAGCACCATTTGGGAAAGAGAGCCTATGGAAGAAATTGCAAAAGACGGTCAGATGTGTGCGTACAAACATGAAGGCTTTTGGCGCCCTATGGATACGCTGAAAGATAAAAACGATTTAAACGATATGTGGACTTCTAACAAAGCGCCCTGGAAAGTTTGGTAAAATTATGCAGCTATTAAAACAAGTTTATCAAGGGAAAAAAGTTTTTTTAACCGGGCATACAGGCTTTAAGGGAGCCTGGTTATTAAAAATTCTCAACCTGTTGGGTGCCGAGGTTAAGGGATATGCACTTCCTCCTGAAAATGAATTTGATCTATTCAATTTAATTGAAGGCGCGCAGATGTGCCAATCCGTTATCTCAGATATACGGGATAAGGAAAGATTAAGATCTGAAATAAAAGCATTTCAACCTGATTTCATATTTCATTTGGCTGCACAGCCTTTGGTGCGGTTATCTTATCAGAAGGCAGTAGAAACATTTGAAATTAATGCAATTGGAACTGCCAACTTACTGGAATCCATAAAAGCACTTGATAACCCATGTTCGGTTGTTTTAATTACAACAGATAAGGTTTATCATAATAATGAATGGCTTTATCCTTACAGGGAAACCGACCGTTTGGGTGGTTATGATCCGTATAGCGCAAGCAAGGCCTGTGCAGAATTGATAATTGATTCTTACCGGAATAGTTTTTTCAACCCTGATAATTATAATACACACAAAAAGGCAATCGCCGTTGCACGGGCAGGTAATGTTATCGGCGGAGGAGATTGGGCCAAAGACAGGTTGATACCAGATATAGCACGTGCATTGGGTAAAAAAGAAAAAATAGTTCTTAGAAATCCTGCAGCCATTCGCCCCTGGCAACATGTACTGGAACCTTTGGTGGGTTACCTGGTATTGGGAACTTCTTTATCTACAGATCACAGAGACTTTTCACAGGCATATAACTTCGGCCCCAATGCCGATGATGTATTGTCGGTCGAACAAATGGTACAATTGGCAATACAAAGCTGGGGAGGCGGAAGTTATGAGAAGTTTGAGCAGGCCGGTCAATTACACGAAGCGCAGATCTTAAAGTTAGATATTAGTAAAGCAATTGCAGAGTTACAGTGGAGACCTAAAATGAATGTGGCGCAGGCAATACAAAATACCATAGAATGGTATAAAATGTACTTTAATAACAAAGGGCAAATACAGGCATTTACTGAAAAGCAAATATTAGATTTTATAAGCTAGAGATCACCCCAAGATCAAACTTTAAATTATAACAATGAGTCAGAAAACATTTGAAATTAATTCCTGTGAAGTTTGTGGCAATAAAGATTTAATCCCTGTATTAAATCTGGGATTACATCCTATGTGTGATGATTTGGTTGAGGTAAATAGTACCAGAATTTGCAAAGAATACCCAATTGAGATAGTTTTTTGTACTAACTGTATTACTGCTCATCAAAAGTTTCAAATTCCAAAGGATGAATTGTTCCCCAAAACATACCATTACCGTTCAAGATTTACAGCTGATGTATTGAATGGAATGAAAAGCCTGGTTGCGGAAACAGAAAAAATGTTCGGCTCACTTTCTGGTAAAAGAGTAGTAGATATAGGTTGTAATGATGGCAGTTTACTGGGTTTTTTTAGAGAGAAAGGCGCCATAACAATTGGAATTGAACCAACCGGTGCGGCAGCCGATGCACAGGAAAAAGGCCATGCCGTTTATAATAAATTTTTATCTGTAGATGTAGCAAAACAAATTGTGCAGGAGCACGGTACTGCAGATTTTATATCATTTACAAATGTGTTCGCTCATATTGAGAATCTGGGCGAAGTAGTAAGCGCTCTTAAGTGTTTATTATCCCCTAATACTGTTATTGTAATTGAGAACCATTATCTGGGTTCTGTTCTCGATAGAAATCAGTTCGATACTTTTTATCACGAACATCCCCGCACTTATAGCTTTACTTCATTTGTACATATTGCCCGCTCACTGGGAAGTGAAATAAAGCATGTGGAATTTCCTTCAAGATACGGTGGTAACATCAGGGTATTTATTGGACAATCTGTGAAGGCGTCTGGTTTTGATGTAAAAGAAATTGAAGAAAGAGAAAAAGGTTATCAGGGAAGATTTGAAAAAATGAGTAATGGAATAGGTAAATGGATTGATCATAAAAAGAAGGAAATTGATTCTCATATACAAAAATCAGGAAAGTTAAAAGCAAAGGCATTCCCGGGAAGATCAGCTATTTTGGTTAAACTGCTTGGGTTAAATGAAAACCATATTTCGGCAGTTTACGAAAAACCCGGGTCTATGAAAATAGATCATTATGTGCCTGGTACCAGAATACCGATTAAATCTGATGATGATCTTTTCAAAAGCGAAAAATTGAATGAACCTATACTAAACTTTGCCTGGCATATTAGTGCAGAAATAAAGAATTATCTCAAATCTAATGGCTATACAGGAGAAGTTATTGATATTCTCAGTAACGAGGATTTTCAATAAGTAAGATTGTATGGTTGGAATATTAGGATCGGGATTTGGCTTGTATGGTTATTTGCCGGCAGTTGCGGACGGCCTCAAAAGCTCGTCTGCAGCTATTGTTTTGCCAGAAAGATACAGGGCTAAATTCGAAAAAAGGCCTGAGTTAAGCGACTTTGCATCCTTAATTGACTGGGTGCCCGACGAGGCTGCTCTTTACAAAAAAATAGATACTTTAATTGTTTGTTTATCTCCGGCCAGGCAGGTTGAAGCAATAAAGCAGGCCTTATCCTTTCCCAATATCAAGTATTTACTGTTGGAGAAACCTCTGGCAGTTAATCCCACCGAATCAAAAGAGTTACTGGATTTATTAATAGCTTCCAAAGTATCTTATAGAATAGGGTACAACTTTCGAACTACACAATGGGGTGTTAGTTTGTTGAACGCTTTCAAAGATGAGCGCGCAAAAAAAGTTACCATTCAATGGGATTTTAAGGCGCATCATTATATAAAAAATTTGGAGAACTGGAAGCGGTATAATAGCCAGGGCGGCGGAGTTATTAGGTTTTATGGAATTCATTTGATAGCCTTAGCTGCACAATCAGGGGAGTGCAAAATAACATCTTCAGTTTGCCATGGGTATTCAGAAGACGAAATGTATAAATGGAATATAAGTTTTGAAATAAATTCAAAACATCATCTTGAGATAGAAATTGATTCAAATTCAAACAAGACAAACTTTTTGGTTAATTGTGAATTAGCCGATGGGGCAGGAAACAGTGGATTAGTTTCTTACATATTGAAGGATCCATTTGAGCTTAATGAATACAACAGTGATGCTAATCAGGATCGTCGTGTAGGTTATTTAAAGCATATTATATCAGAATTATATAGCAACAGCCCCCAAAGCCATTGGAATGATCTTTATCTTACAATAAACAGCCTTTGGACTGAAATTGAGCGCAAAAATATTTTGATCAAAACCCCATTCCAGGATTAGTATTAGTATGTCTCTTACAATTGCCATTCCAACTTATAACAGAAACAATAAGCTTTTTGAGAATTTAGAAAAGGTATTACCGCTGGTCGAAAATGAAAAAATTGTAATCGTTGATAATTGTTCTGATATACCGGTTGAAGAAACTTTAAGGCCACTTTTAAAGCAGTTTCCAGGTATTGATATCAAGATCTTCAGGAATAAAACGAATGTTGGATTACTGGCGAATTTTTTAAGATGTTTTGAATATTGTGAAACAGAATGGATGTGGCTTTTAAGTGATGACGATACACCTTATACCAATTGCTTACAGATCATTAGAAGAGATATTAAAGCGCATGCTGATTATGTATTTATAAATTATGCGTCGAGCATGGTAGAAAAAGATGTTCCATATGCCTTGTGCGTACGGGACAAATCTTTTTCAACAACCGGAGTTGTGGAGTTTATACGTAAAATGGATTCGTTTGTAAATGTAATTTTTATTTCTTCCGGCGTATATAATATTAAGAAAGTATTGCCTGGTCTAAAGATTGGCTATACTTATTCATTTTCCCTGGCGCCTCACATAGCCACCGTAATGGCAAGCCTGGGTGATACCGAAAAGGCATTATTTAGTGCTGATAAACTGGTAAACTTCATACCGCCTGCAGCCAAGGATACCTGGTCGCAATTAACTTTTTGTCAGGGAGTCAATTTAATAATGGAAATACCTATTGAGGTAGATGATCTCACCTACATTACTTTATTTGAGAAAGTGAATGCCTGGTATTTATCAGATGCCCAGATCTATTCACAGGTTGCTACAACATATACATACTCTGTGAAGAAGAGACAAAACATTTTTATTCAATTGATCTCAAGGGCATTTCTAAAGAAAAGGAGCCTGAGAGAGAAGTTGAAAATAGTGTATTACATAGCAAAGCTTCATATTATCAGTAAAAGAAGATTTTCTGATAAGAAATATGATACCCGTATAGACAATAAACATCCTTTGCATAGGTTGTAAATATTTCTCAGAAGTTATCAAAGCTTATTTTAATGGATGTACTTATTATCGGTTCTGAAGGTTTTATAGGCAGTAATACGGTAAAGCAGTTTAAGAAGCAGGGGTATAATGTTTCAACTGCCGACATAGTATTGAAAGTTGAGGATAATTACTTCATGATTAATCCTGAGATGCCCAATTTTTCGGATCTTTTCAGGAGCCATTCTTACGATGTTTGTATTAACGCCACAGGAGCTGCCAATGTTCAGTTTTCTTTTAATTATCCTCACGCAGATTATACCTTAAATACGTCTAACGTATTCGCCATTTTGGAGGCGATCAGGTTATACAATCCCACCTGTAAATTTATCAACTTAAGCAGTGCTGCCGTATATGGCAACCCTGTACGGCTTCCGATCAACGAGTCTGCTGAGGTAAAGCCTTTGTCACCTTATGGATATCATAAGTTGTACAGTGAGCACATTTGCAAGGAGTTTTTTGAGTTATATGGAGTTCCTACAATCAGCCTTCGTATTTTTTCTGCTTATGGCGAAGGGTTGAAAAAGCAGTTGTTTTGGGATTTGTATAAAAAAGTAACTGCATCGCGTGATGTAGTAGAACTGTTTGGAACAGGGAAAGAAACGAGGGACTTTATTTATATAAAAGATCTTGTGTATGGAATGGATTGCATAATGAAGAAAGCTGCATTTAATGGCGGCGTTATAAACGTTGCGAGTGGAATAGAATCAACTATCGAAGAAGCTGTTATTCACTTTGTGAAAGCCTGTAATACTAAACATCGTATACAATTTACAGGAAATGAGAAAAAGGGAGATCCATTAAACTGGAGAGCAGATATTACACAACTTACTTCGTTTGGGTTTAAGAACACTTATTCACTGGCCGAAGGGATAAATAATTATGTGAAATGGGTACAAGAAAAAAAATTGGACTAAGCATTGTTTTTGATAATGAGACTAATTCAGGAATAGTAAATTATATTATTTCATTTATAAGTGGATTTAATCTTTTACCAGATCAGAATAAGCCTGCCATAACTATTTTTTATTCTGAGAAGGCCCCATTGCAACAAATACAAGAAACAAATTATCCTTACCTCACTTTTCAGCCATTACCCACAAAAAGATATTCGCAAAAAGGAATAAAATGGTTCATTAACGCCGTTGCGTTTCGGCTGTTTAAGAAGCATTATTTCGAAAACACTGTACCTGCCAATCAGGTTGATTATATTTTCCCTGTTTTTGCTTTTGATTATTATTATAAGAAAATAAAAACTAAAATCCACTGGCTCGTTGATTTTAACCCTTATTATTTTCCCCATCATTATGAAGACAAGGGAGCAGGGTTTAGAAACTGGCACAGCAGCGTTGCCAAATTAACCGACGATGTAGTAGTTAGTAGCTATAGTAGTTATGAAGACTATAAAAAATTTTATCCTGAGCATAAGAATAAAGTGCATGTTGTTCGGTTCGCTTCTATGCTTCCTGATTTTTCTGATACAGATCTGCTGTCTTTAAAAAACAGGTATGGCATAAGCGATCCTTATTTTATTACACCTAATCAGTTTTGGGAACATAAAAATCATATTGTCATTCTGGAAGCGTTGAAGAAGCTTAAGGATCAAAATAAAACTATCAACGTAGTATTTACAGGAAGCACAAAAGTGAGCCGGGGATTGGGATTTCAATATGACAAACTAAAGGATTTTGTTGACAGAAATAATTTAAATGCTAATGTTCACTTCCTGGGCGTAATTGACCGGAAGGAACAGTTGGCTTTAATGAAAGGCGCTGAAGCAATTATTCAGCCATCCTTATTCGAAGGATGGAGTACACTTGTGGAGGAGAGTAAAGCGCTTCAAAAGAATATTATTTTGTCGGATATACCAGTTCACCGGGAACAGATTGAACATAATTGTACTTTTTTTGATCCTCATTCATCTGATGACCTTGTTGAAAAAATTAAAACGTATCTGAACACAAAGCCTGTTCCGAAAGATGTCAATTATGAGCAGTTTAAGCAACGATTTGCGAATGACCTGTTAAACATATTTAGGTGAAAAAGATAAATATATTATTTGTGTGTCATAGCGCTTCCCGTACAGGAGCGCCAATTTTGTTGTTGAAACTGCTATCCTATATCAGGCAGAATGAGCTATTTTCTTTTTCTATAATTATAAAACAAAATGGACCACTAGTTTCAGATTTTGTTCAGTTTGGCGAAACATTGGTGCTTCCTTCGAGATATGAACCTGTATATAAAGGGAATGGCATTGTAACATCGATCAGGAACAGGTTTGCATTTGCAAAACAAAAAAAAAGGTTTGATCAAAATATCAACCGCCTGGCAGCTTCAGCGGATATTGTTTTTATAAACAGCATAGCATCTGCTGGCATGCTGCATTATTTATCTTCTTTTAAAGGCAAGATGATATCTTATGTTCATGAATTAGAATTTGGCATAAAATATAATGCTGCTCCGTCTGATGTGCAAATGCTGATGAAAGCAACTGATCTGTTTTTGGTCCCTTGTGCGCCGGTAGGAAGAAATCTTGTTGAACAGTACGATGTACCGGAAGGAAAAATTACCCGGTTGCGTTATCCTATGGAGCCGAAAAGTATAACGCCGGTAGATATCAGGAAAATGATTAATGTGCCTGTTGATACTTTTATTGTTTGTGCTTGTGGAACCACTGACTGGCGAAAGGGTTTCGATCTTTTTTACCAGGTAGCCCGTCAATTGTGGCTAAAAAGAAACAAAGCGGATTTTCATTTCGTATGGATCGGCGGAAACCCCGATAATCCCAACGTTTTGCAGGCAAAAATAGAATTGAGAAATATGGGCATTTCCCATCTTGTCTCTTTTATACCAGAATCCAGTGATGTGCAGCCATATATAGCCGCTGGTAATGTATTCTTTTTGCCTTCCCGGGAAGATCCTTATCCATTAGTTGTGTTGGATGCTGCTTCCTACGAAATTCCCTGTATTTGTTTTGATAAAGGAGGTGGCTTTGTTGAATTTGTTGAGGATGATGCAGGATGGATAGTACCTTTTATGGATATTGCAGCAGCAGCTGACTGTATTGACCATTTAATCGGGCATCGCAACGAAATAACAGTTAAAGGGAAAAAAGCTGCCGAGAAACTAAGACTACGACATAACCCCGGAACGATAATAGACGAGCTGCAAAAACTCCTTGCCTGAAAAGCTAACCTCGGTTGAGTATGGGTGAAAAAAATATTGTAATAGTTATTCCGGTTTATAAGAACGACTTGACTGAATTGGAGTGGCAAACCATTTCAAATAACATTCAACAGTTAAGGAATTATCCGATTCACATTATTTGTCCTGAATCTATATCCGAAAAAACAGTATCGTCATTTCCTTCTGAGATCAGGGTTTCACGTTTCAAAGATCATTATTTCGGAAGCCTGGAAGGGTATAATAAGTTGCTGCGGTCAAGCTTTTTTTACTCGCACTTTGTTGATCATGAGTATCTGTTGATTGTTCAATCAGATGCTTTTATTTTTCACAACGATCTGGATTTGTTTTGCAATAAGGACTATGATTATTGGGGCGCACCATGGATAGATTATGAGCTGATCAATTACAAGTTTTTGCGAACAGTTCTTCCTTTGTTTCATAAATCAAGATACTTGCGACCTTTCAGAAATATATTTGGAAAAAAATATTTAGTAGGAAATGGAGGGCTTTCTTTACGGAAAGTAGCCACGCATCTGCAAATAACTACTAAATTCGATGGCCTGATCCGGGAATTTGAAAAGGATTACAACAAATGGATTGAAGGCGGCGCCACTTCGATGATGGAAGACGTTTTCTGGACCTTGTTTGTGCCTCGCTTCTACCCGAAATATAAAGTAGCGCCATGGAAGGAAGCGGTTAATTTTAGTTTTGAAATGAATCCACGCAAGGCATTTCAATTAAATGGTAACAAACTGCCATTTGGATGTCATGCTTTTGCAAAAGTTGACCCGGATTTTTACAAAGACTTTATAGATTTTTTGAAGTAAAAAACTTTTCCTGAATTGAATATACTAATAGATGCTACCTGGATTGGCAGTATGTATGGCACAAAAGTGATGCACGGCGGATTGCGGGTTACCAACGAGTTTCTAAAGAGGTTGGGTCATTTTCCACAGCATAATTTTTTCCTTACCAATACTAATTACTTATCTCCTTATATAGATACTTTAGGAAAATATAACAGGGAAGTGATTGGATCGGGCAATGTAGCTGTTCAGGCTCGTGAAATTAAATTGTTGAATAATCCATCGTTTACCCGCTTGTTTTCAAAGGTCAGCCGGTATGTTCCGGTTCCTTATATATATCCCTTTGTTGGTGCAGATTTTCTGAAGAATATAGATGTATATCATGCCCCTGTTGATCCGATTCCCGGTATTATCAGAAGGAATAAAAGAATAAAAAAGTTTTTTACGGCTCTTGATTTAATACCGCTTGTAAGGCCTGATTTATCGAACAATTTTTATGACTATACCAAAAAAATGTACGATTCATTAACACCAGATATCAATATCCTGGCTATATCTGAATCTACAAAAAGAGACATTTTAACTTACAGGAATGATTTAAAGGCCGATAAGATCAGGGTTACTTATTTGGGCGCTGATGAGAAAATGTTTTATCAAATACCTGAGCAGGCACATGTACAGAATACGCTTGCGAGATATAAATTGAATGATAAAAAGTATTTTCTCACTGTCAATTCGATGGCTCGTTATAAGAACGTTGAATTTATTTTAAATAATTTCTTTACCTACATAAAGGACAATAATATAAATGACCTGTATCTGGTAGTAATAGGTCAGAACAGGGAAACTAATTACAAAGAATATGTAGAAAAGAAGTACGGCCAAAGTGATCGCGTTTACTTTTTTGATTATATAGAAGACGACGCACTCGTATACATATATAATGGGGCAATGACCTTTTTATACATGTCACGTTACGAAGGGTTTGGGTTGCCTATTCTTGAAGCCATGCAATGCGGAGTTCCAGTGATCTGCTCTAATACTTCTTCTATGCCTGAAGTTGCCGGTGATGCCGCTATCTTGGTAGATCCCTTGAATGAAGTACAATTCAGGAATGCTTTACGTGAGGTTTATGATAACGAAAGCCTGCGCCAAAAAATGAAACATGATGGTCTGCAGCAGGCTGCAAAATTCAGCTGGAACAAATATGCTGCAGAAGTAATTAAGGCTTATGAAGAAATGTAAACGTAAGTACTGGTATTTTTTAAGTGTATCGAAGTAAATAATGATATCTTATTCTGTAATAATTTGTACGTATAATCCTGCACCCGGCATATTCAAAAAATGTCTCGCAGCTATTACACGTGCTGCTGAAAATGATAAGCCGCTTGAAGTCATAATTGTTGATAATAATTCTTCGGTGCCACTTATCAAGGAAGATTATATAAATGAGTTTTTACGCAAAAATGGAAATGCACGGGTAGTACGGGAAGAGAAACAAGGTCTTACGCAGGCCCGGCTAAGAGGCATTAAAGAATCAAAAGGCCAACTACTCATTTTTATTGATGATGATAACATTATTGATAGTCAGTTCTTTTCGGCAGCGGTAAAAGTTGCCCGGGAATATCCGTTTATAGGAGCATTTAGTGGTCAGGTATTACTTGAGTATGATGAAGAACCCCCTTTATGGACAAAAAAGTATTGGGGAATGCTGGTACATCGTGAATTGACCGGTAACTACTGGTCGAATATTATGTTCAATAACGATTCTATGCCTTGCGGTGCAGGACTTTGTATTACCCGCGAAGTAGCCGATTATTATTATCATTTGCATGAAAGCGGAAAAAGAAACTTTTATTTAGACCGCTCTAAGGGATCGCTGTTATCGGGCGGCGACAACGACCTGGCTATGTGCGCCTGCGATATTGGAAAAGGGATGGGATTATTCAAAGACCTTACATTAAACCACCATATACCTCAAAACAGGTTTACATTAGATTATCTGAGCAAGCTGGCACATGGTATTTATTATTCATTTGCGGTGCTTCAATATTTGAGAACCGGTAAAATCATTGATGAAGAAACTTTTACCAACCGGATGAAGCACCTGGTAAGGATAAATTTTCTAAAAAAGTGTGACCGGGTTATCCAGGCCGCTTGCCGTAGAGGATTAGAGGACGCCAGAGAAATGCTTAAAAAAAACTATCTTAAATAATTATGCGAAAGCTGCTGCTTTTCTTCTTTTCTCATCGCACATTAGCTTTAATGCGCTGGGATTTTCATTTTCTAAGTGTTCGGTTAAGTAATTTTTTCTTCAATAAAAAAAGCGCGTTAAATAAACGGGTTGCAGCAAATCCAGGACCTCGTTATCTTAATTTGGGCAGCGGCCCCAGAGGTCTGTCTGATCCTAAATGGATCAATATAGATGGATATAAGGATACAAATGTTCATTATTTGTGCGACTTCAACAGGCCTTTACCGTTTGAACCGGAAACGTTTGATGGCATTTTTTGTGAGCACGTACTTGAACATTTCAACTATGAGTATGGAAGAATACTATTGACGGAATGTCTTAGAGTGCTGAAAAAAGGTGGGGCCATTCGCATCATTGTTCCAGACGGTAATAAGTTTCTCAGGGCTTATTTCGACAACCCTGATTTTATTATTAAGTATAAAGAATGTTCTACCGGCTATCCTATGGAAGCCGTTAATGCGTGGTTTTATCAACGCTACGAGCACCAATGCATATATGACGCGGATTATTTGACCGACCAGTTGAAAAGAACAGGTTTTGCTAAAGCTGTTAAAACCGACTACAAGCAGTCGATGGTAGGCATGGAAGCAATTGTTCTGGATGATCAGAAATATAGCTGGGAAAGCTTGTATGTTGAAGCAATAAAATAATAAAAATCTACCATGCAAAAATCGCTGGGGCAGATTTTAGATAATAGCCAAAAGAACAATTTTAATAGTATCAGATTGTGTATGGCCTTAGGGGTTATATACAATCATTCATTTGTATTGTTCCAGGAAAATGGCGGAAGAGATGTAACAACCTATTTGTTCGGTTTTTTTGATGCGGGGAGCCTTTCGGTATCTGTTTTCTTTCTTGTTTCGGGAATGCTGTTAACACAATCTTTCTTTAAAACACAAAGTAGGTTGAAATTTATCCTGAAACGATTGTTGCGTATTTTTCCCGGCTTATTGATCTGTTTATTATTTACTGTATTTATTATAGGAACGCTGAACACTACGCTATCTTTAAAGCAATATTTATTTGACAGAGGAACATATCGATATCTTTACAATATTTTCTTAAACAACGAAACTTTCTTTTTTAACCTGCCGGGCTGCTTTACTACCAATAAACTGCCGGAAGTGGTAAATGGTTCATTATGGACGCTTCCGTTTGAATTGATCTGTTACATTTTTCTTTACCTGATATTATCTGGTTTGGGCTTTTTCAATTCGACGAAATATTCCATTTTTAATAAGATATTTATACTACTGCTACTTTTATTTTTTGGGTCCTATCTGCTTAACGGAACTTACCTGCTTACAAGATTTAAAGGCCTGGTAACAGGTTACCGGGTTAATTTGAGCGTTGGTAACAATTCGCTGATGTTGTTTGTGTTTTTTGCAATAGGAATGATTTTTTATTGGCTAAAGGAAAAAATCAGATTAAACATTTTTTATTGGATAGGTCTTTGTGGATTACTGGCAGTCCTTCACTTTTTGCATATGCCTTTTATTCAACGGATAGTAGAAGTGATTGTAATTGCCTATGGAGTTATTGTTTGGGCCGGTTCACGAACGCTGCACCGGTTTAACTTTAAAACAGATCCCTCATACGGCATTTATTTATACGCATGGCCTGTTCAGCAAACATTTGCGCACTACTTTCATTTGGATGCATATGTAAGCCTGCTTTTCACCGTGCCTGTTGTGGTGCTTTTAGGCTGGCTGAGCTATTTGATTATCGAAAAGCCGGCGATGAATAGCGCCAACCCTATATATAACCGCTGGCTTAAAAAAGAAATTGCTAAATAACAGGAAAGTGCTTCGTATAATTCAGGTGGTAGAGAACCTTGATAAAGGGGCAGTAGAAAATTGGCTGGTGAATGTTTTCATTGAAAGCAGGAAAACCAGGCCTGAGTGGGAATGGACTTTTTATTGCATTCTGGGAAAAGAAGGCCGGTTAGATGAAAAGGTAAAAGAGGCAGGCGGAAAGATCATTCATTCCCCTTATTGGATTAACCAAAAATATCATTTTCTAAAGCATCTGAGGCATACGCTGAAAACTGGTCAATATGATGTTATTCATTCTCATCATGATTATTTAAGCGGCTTTTATTTGCTTGCTTCTGCAAACCTGGCATTTAAGAAAAGAATTTTACACATACATAATACAGACAAGGCCCTTCCTGTTGGCAGTGCTACTTTGCAAAAGCGACTGTTGCCATTGTTCAGAAAGCTGGCCATCCATTTCAGTGATTTAATTGTAGGTATTTCGAATGACACCCTTAAAGAGTTTGTTCAGGATACCCGGTTTAGAAAAAAGAAAACGACGGTATTGTATTATGGCATTGATCTAAGTTCTTTTGCCAACAAAATCAATTCAGATACTCTAAGAAAAGAATGGGGCATACCCGGCAACGCAAAAGTGTTGTTATATGTAGGCCGCATGACCCCGTTAAAGAATCCTGTTTTTGTAGTTGACATATTAAAGGAATTGGTGAAGCTGAGGCAGGATGCATATGTGGTATTTGTAGGAAAAGGAGAAAAGGAAGAAGAGGTGATTCAACGATATACTGAAGCTAATCTTGCAAATAAAGTGTATATGGCCGGATGGAGAAATGATATCGCCACAGTGATGAAGGCCGCCGATGTGTTTGTTTTTCCACGGGTAGAATATCCAAAAGAAGGATTGGGATTAGTAGTGGTAGAAGCCCAGGCTGCTGGTTTGCCGGTAGTGATTTCAAGGGGAATTGTGGAAGACGCCATCGAAATTAAAGAAATGGCACATTTTGTTTCACTCAACAATAATGCTGATACCTGGGCGCGAACGATCGATGATGTACTAAATGCTTCTGCTGTTGTAACAAGGGAAGAAGCATATGCACGCATGCAGCTTTCCCGTTTTTCTCTTGAAAAAGGCGCTCATAGCCTGATCACCCTTTATGAAACTGAATAATTTGAAAAGCATATCTCTTCACTATAAAAATTCTGCAGTTCATTATCCCGGTTTGGATGGCTTAAGAGGGGTAGCAGTAATTAGTGTAATACTTTATCACGTTTTTCAGTTCAGGCTGGGATGGATGGGAGTAGATCTGTTTTTTGTTTTATCGGGTTTTCTTATCTCCTCTATATTATTTGATACAAAAAATTCACCTGGTTATTTCAGGAATTTCTACGTTAAACGGGTGCTTCGGATCTTTCCGCTCTACTATCTTAGCCTGACCCTCTTTTTTTTACCTTTCCTGCTGCATCATGGCAAATCGGTTGCCGGTGAAGCATTGCCTTATTTCACCTACATACAAAATATTTCTTTTACCATAAAGGATCAGTGGCCGGTAGACTGGCTTAGTCCTTTAAATCATTTTTGGTCCCTTGCTATTGAAGAGCAATTTTATTTGTTTTTCCCTTTACTTATTTATGTTGTGAGCGACAAGCTGCTTCCTGCAGTATGCACAATTTTAATAATGTTAACCATTGCCTGCAGATTATGGTTCTTTTTCGGATTGCATAATCAGGTAGGATGTTATGTTTTTACCTTTTGCAGAATTGATAGCTTGCTCATAGGAACCATGGCTGCTTTGTATGCAAGGCGATTTACCAACATCAGAATGGAATATTTCTTATTGGTTCTTATTGCAGTAATTGCTATCGCGTCCTTTAACATGGATTTCGCAAGCCCAATCTATTCGACCATTGGGTTTACCATAAACGCTTTGTTTTTTGCTTTTATACTGCTTTTCAGTTTATCCCCGAATAATTACCTCGCCAGAATACTCAGCAGTTCAGTGTTGCGGCATTTTGGAAAATACTCGTATGGTTTATATGTGTTTCATCACATTTACTTTATTCTGATAAACTATGCAATTACTAAATATTTTAAAGAGCCGGGCATCATGCAAAAAATGATCCCTGTGTTTACCCTGGCAGCTACTTATGTTTCCGCTTTGCTGTCTTTTCATTTTTTTGAAACACCTTTTTTGCGACTGAAGAAAAGGTTTGTTTCAGCCTAAAATACACGTTCGCTTTGACGATTGATAAAATATATATTAATACGCACCGGTACGATCTTCAATTAACGCGTACTTGTGTGGCAAGTGTGCGATATTGGTATCCCGATATTCCGATATATCTTATTGTAGATTATTCAAACGGGGCCATTCCTGCCTCTGGCATGTGTAGAAAATGGAATCTGAAAATTCTTGATACGGGTAAGCAACATTATGGGTGGGGATTTGGAAAATTTGAGCCATTGTTTTTGAATCATCCTGAGCGGTTTCTTATTCTGGATGCAGATACTGTACTTACCGGGCCGGTGCTTGATAAAGTAAAGGATCTGGATGCAGATTTTGTAGTTGATAAAGAAGTGCAACCGTTTGAAAAATTCACTTCGCTTTATTATGATCCGGCAAAAGCGGCTGAATTATTTCCGGGATTCAGATATCCTGGTTATTCATTTAATACCGGTCAATGGATAGGAAAAACCAAAGTTCTAAACAGGAACGATTTCAATGATTTTGTTGTTTGGACGCCTGCACCCAAACTAAAATACCCTGAATATTTTAAGCAGGCCGACCAGGGAATATTTAACCTGTTGATCCATATTAAAGAAGAAAAACAACAGGTTCAGGTTAAAAAGATACCTTTAATGATATGGCCCGAGAATGGTAATGCTGACTTTCTTCAATTTTCATCTATCAGTCAACGAACTCATGAGGCGCCCTATATCATTCATTGGGCAGGTATGAAATTCAGCAATTTATCAGGATATCCGAGAGCGGATATATTGTTGTTTTATGAAACGTTTTTCTACTCCAGATACAACTTCATTGAGCGGATCTTAAATAAACTAATGCTTCGGTATTTAAAGATTGAAAAAAAAATACGTTTCAGATTGAAACGCATGGGAGTTATAAAAAAATAGCATGAGCAAGGCTACAGGGCATAATAATTATCTTTTTGTTTCAAACGTTGACATTAACAATCGTAAGGGTGGTTGGGATGGTTTGGGCGGAAAGATCTTCGATCTGCTTTGTGAACGATTGGGGCCCATTAAATTATTGGATAAAATAAACCCTGAAGTAAGTTTTTATTCAAAGGCCACATCAAAATTTTTTCGATTAATAGGTTGGAAAGCTAAATTCCCTGCATTTTCAAAAGAACGTCTGAACAGAATTGTTGGTTTATTGAAAAAGCAGATACCTGCAGACACTGATTATATTATTTTTCATGGATCAACCCCCTGGATCCATTATCAACCTGGCGTGAAATATTGCGCTTTATTGGATTGCTCTTTTTATACTTATATGCAGGTTTATCACCAGATAGAGCAGTACAGTTCAAAAGACATTGACAGAATAAAGGACAGGGAACGCCATTTTTTTAAAAACGCACATCGCATTTTTTTTACTTCTCAGTGGGCATTGCGGGAAACCTGTACGCATTATGAGTTGAAAGGAGAAAACTTTGAAGTGATTGGGCAGGGCCCATCTACCGTAATAAAAAAACAGGAAAAAGCTATTCCATTAAAAAATCAATTCCTCTTTATTGCAACTGATTTTTTAGGAAAAGGCGGTGCGCAAATATGTAACGCGTTTCAACAATTATTGGTAACCTATAGCGACTATGAACTGGTGATTGTAGGGCAAACACCCCCTGAAAATTTCTTGTCTGGCAAAAACATTCGCTTCCTGGGATACATTAATAAATCTACTCCCGAAGGCCAGGATCAGCTGGAAACATTGTACCGGCAATCAAAGGCATTGCTGATGATGACGAAGAAAGACATTGCTCCACTTGTTATAATTGAAGCAGGTTTATACGGGTGCCCTTCTATTGCAAATAATGTAAGTGCAATTGGTGAAATGATTAAGGATAAAGAAACGGGCTTGTTAATCAACAGCAATGAAAGTGAATTATTTAAGGCAATGCTAGAGATGGCAGCAATGAATGCAAATGATATAACAAAGATGCGTGAAAAAGTGAAGGAATTTATGCTGACTGATTTTAGCTGGGATGAAATAATTCGAAAAATGTCAGAACCGATTTTAAAAAGTTAATAAGGTACTTCTTCTGGAATTATGGGAAAGAAAAAGAAAGTTCTGCATGTATTAAATGGTTTGGGTTTTGGAGGGGCCGAAACTTGGTTACTCGAAATGGTGAAAAGAAACAAGGGTGAGGCACAATTCGATTTTTTATTAACTGGTGGAGTGGAAAGGGAACTGGATAATGAATTTAGGAATTTGGGATGCCACCTTTATTATATAAAATATTCCGGAAGTCATATATTCAAATTCGTTCGATCGTTTAAGCAGCTTGTAAAAAGTCAGCAATACGATGTTATACATGATCATGAAGATTTTGTTGCAGGATGGCATTGGTTATTTCTTTTATTTCAGCTTCCGCCAATGAGAATTTGTCATGCGCATAATTCTATGGTGTATATCAATAATTACACAAAAAGCATTGGCAGAAAATGGTTTTATAAAACCGGTAAATATTTGAATGGACTGCTGGCCACCCATATAACAGGAACTTCGAACCAGTTAATGGGAGAACTGGGTTATAATAACAATTTTTTTAGAAGGAAACGTATTGAGCCACTTTATTGCGGCGCCGCCCCCGGCGCTTTTAAGTTTAACAGTAACACACGTACTGGTATTCGCCAGCAACTGGGGTTCGCACCTGAAGACAAGGTGGTAATTTTTATCGGCCGGATAGGTCTTACAAGAGAAAATGAAATAAATCACAAGTTCCCCGAATTTGCATTTGACATAGCCACGCAAATGGCTGCTGAAAACAAAACTTTCAGGTTTCTTTTTGTTGGAGAGAAGGGAAAATTGGGCGCCGATATGGAAAATGAAGTAAAAAGGAAAGGACTTGAAAATAACATCTTTTTTACTGGTAAGCGGAAAGACGTGCCACAATTGTTGTCTGCCGCTGACTTAATGTTGTTTACTTCAATTATCGAGCCTTTCGGACTGGTATTAGTTGAAGCTCAATTTGCTGCTCTGCCAATTGTTGCTTCAGATATTATTACCAAAGAAACGGTTGTTTTTCCAGAGCTTCTTTCTTTACAGGCCATTCAAAATGCTGATAAAAGCCAATGGGTAAAAGCAATACAGGAATTGTTATACTCCGGTTATTCGCGTGAAGGATTTGCAAAGATGCATGAAAAGGAAATAGATGGATCGATCTTTTCAACGGAGGCATCGTACCGAAGGTTATTAAAAACATACCAGGTATAATTGTGCGCCAAACTTTAATAAAAACTAAAAGGGCTCTATGATAATTGGAAATGGACTGCTTGCTTCCTCAATAAAGAATTGTGACAGAGACGATATGTTGTTTATTGCTGCGGGCGTATCGGATTCCAAGTGCACTGATCAGCGGGAATTTGACCGGGAGAAAAAACTGGTGATAGAGTTAGTTAAAGAGCACAAGGATAAAATAGTAGTATTCTTCTCTTCTTTTAGTGTGAGTGACCCTGTGATGGCCAATAGTGCTTATGTAATTACAAAACTGTGGCTTGAAGATTATGTACAGCAAAATTGTCCTCGATTTTTAATAATCCGGCTATCTAATCTGGTAGGACAGGGTGGTAATTCGAAGAATGTGTTTAATTTTTTTGTCAACCAGATCATTACAGGAAGCCGTTTTTCACTTTGGGCTAAATCGCAAAGAAACCTTATCATGGAGGAAGATTTAGCAAGAATATTAGATCACATTATTACCCATGAATTGGATGTTAAAAAAAACTGCATTCTTAATATAGTAAATGTCAAAATTTTTAATGTTCATGAAATTGTAGAAGCTATTGAACATTTCACGGGAAAAAAGGCCTTATATGATGTTGTTGAAATAGAAAGTATTCCTCATGAGGTGGATGAACACTCAAAACAGATGTTTGAAGTCTTAAATATTGAAACTGATAATTACCTTGAGCGAATTCTTAAAAAGTATTTCTCGAAACACGCAGTGACTCGAACTGAACAATCTTTCTCAAGCTGATTTTGTAACCAGGATAAGTGCAACAATGAAATTTATCATTCCTAATTACAGTTTGCCGGATAATTTTGCCGAGAATGTAGCATTTACGCTTCGGTTAATGGGGCATGAGGTATTAACGGCTCCCAAACCCGTGCAACTAATTAATGATAAATTGATGCATTTAATGCAATTGTCCTTTGAAAAATTTTTCCCCGAATCTTTAACGCCGCAGGAAAAATGGCTGTTAAAAGTATATAAGGAATACAAGCCTGATGTTGTTTTAACGCTTACCCAGTCAATAAATGAGGAAGTACTACTTGCTTTAAAGAAGCAGGGAATTATAACAGCCTGCTGGTGGGGCGATACTCCCGCCAACATGCGAAAGCAGGGTTTACTTTGCAATGGGTGGGATTTTATCTTCATTAAAGACAAGTATGCTGCATTTAAGCTAAAGACCCTGGGCCTTAATGCTTTTTATTTGCCGGAAGCGATGAATCCGCAATGGCATAAAAAATGCTATACCACGCTTGATAATTCCTTGCTGTTCGCAGGTAATACATACGATTACAGGCATTACTTGATTTTTAAATTAATGGAGGCCGGAATTAAAGATATTAAGCTGTACGGCCAGAGGCCGCCAAGGTGGGCAAAAAAAGAGGTAAAGGAACTTTTTCTAAATAAATTTATAGTAAAAGAAGAAAAAGCTTTTCACTTCGGGAGCAGCTTCGCCTGCATTAATTCAACGGCTATGACGGAAGGCAATTCTTTGAATTGCAGAACGTTTGAAATTGCCGGGTGCGGGGCATTGCAGATAATGGAATACCGCCCGGCACTCGAAGATTGCTTCGAACCGGAAAAGGAAATCGTTACCTATTCTTCATTTGATGAATTGCTCTTTAAAATTGATTATTATAAAAAGGATGCCGTAAAGGCAATGGCTGTAAGAAACGGGGGCTATGATCGTGCAGTTAAAGAACACACTTACCAGCATAGATTGAATACAATAATCAATAAAATTCTGGAATAACCATGCGATTTACTTCATATATATGGTCAGTGGCGCTGATGATAGTATTTGTATTATCACTGGTTTCCAATTGGTATGATTCACTTGTATACCTGGTGAACATCATTGCTTTACTTATGGTAATTGACAAATTGGGAAAGGGTATCGTTTTACGCGAGATCATTGCCCTGCACACAGCTTTTATTTGTTTACTGATGCCTCTCGTGGGATACCTTGTATATAATACTACGAATGGCCTTTCGCTTTTATGGATACGTTATATGCCGGTAGACAAGAATATATACTTTAGTTACTGCCTGCCTGCTGTGACAGGTTTTTGTATTTTACTATGCTGGCCTGTAAAGAATGAAAAGGGAGCAGATGCTGGTGTTTTTTTGCAAAAAACTTTGGAACGAATTAAGCTTAATCTAAAAGGAAATAAATCTCTGGGAATATGGCTTATAGTTGTTGGAATTCTTATGTTTTTTCTTGTTCCCTATGTGCCTGCAGGATTGCAATACATCCTTAACTTATTATATTTCTCTTCGTTTACAGGGCTACTCTATGTTTACTTATCAGACAAATTCATTTACAGAACGATTATTCTGGTTTTATTTGGGTTATTCACTATTGTTTTAGCGTTACGAAGCGGAATGTTTACCATTATCGCTTACATGGGAATGACTCTTTTTTCATTCTTCTTCGTTGGCAAAAAGATTTCTTTTATCAGAAAAACGTTAACTTTTTTTGCTGCCTTTTTTGTTTTGGTAGTTATTCAAAGCGTAAAACCAGCTTACAGAAAAACAATAACGCTAAATCCAGGTGTTAATAAAGCAGAAGTATTTGGAGATCTCACAATGAAACAGCTTTCGGGAAGCAATAATTTTTTCTCTCCTGACAATTATTTTTTCCTTTATTACCGGGCTAACCAGGGATATAACATAGCTTTGGTTATGAGGCGCTTTCCTGGAGTAGTGCCATTTGATGACGGAGCCTACCTTCTGGTGAAAATTGCTGCGGCATTTGTTCCCCGTGTGTTATGGCCCGATAAACCCGAGGCGGGCGGTATTGCCAATATGAAATATTACGCCAATTTCACTATTAAAAGCTGGTCTACAAATGTTGGCCCCGTGGGTGAAGCTTATGCCAGCTTCGGCATTACGGGAGGAATAATATATATGATGCTTTTGGGCGCGTTCATTAGGTTTGCATACAAAAGGGTTTTTGTAATTGCGGGAAAAATTCCATTAATTATCTTATGGATACCGGTGATGTTCTATCAGGTTACCTATTCTGCAGAGAATGATACGCTTCAGATCCTAAATTCAGTAATTAAATCTTCTTTCTTTATATTTATTTTATACAAACTGGTTCCCCACCTGTTTAAACCGGTTAAAAAGTTTAATGTTGAACCTACGCAAACGAGGAAAGGAGTAGTTGATCACTTACAAACACAATAATACCTTTTATTTTGAAATCAGCAATTATAACGGGCATTACAGGGCAGGATGGCGCTTATCTTTCGAGTCTGCTTCTTAAAAAAGGATATAAAGTAATAGGTCTTATCAGATCCCATTACGGCTCTAACCTAAGTCGTCTCAAATATCTAAACCTGCTTGAAAAAATCGAATTGTTGGAGTGCGACCTTAGTGACCTATCGCAGGTATTAAACATAATAAATACCTATAAGCCAACGGAGGTATATAATCTGGCTGCACAAAGTTCGGTGTCGCTTTCTTTTCAACAACCGATCGGTACTATTAATTTCAATATCCAATCGGTGCTTAATATGTTGGAGGCAATAAGATTGCTAAACCCCGACATCAGGTTTTACCAGGCATCAACAAGCGAAATGTTTGGAAAAGTAAATAATCTTCCAATCACTGAAGAGTCGACAGTTCACCCCCTTAGTCCGTATGCGATATCTAAAGTTACCTGTCATTATCTGTGCATCAATTACCGCGAATCGTATAACCTATATACCAGTTGTGGTATTTTGTTTAATCATGAATCTTATTTAAGAGGTGATAACTTCTTTGTAAAGAAATTAATTAAAGGCGCCATTGATATTGTTCATGGTAAACGCCCCTATCTGGAATTTGGTAACCTGGATATTAAACGTGATTTTGGCTGGTCAGAAAAATATGTGGAAGCCATGTGGCTCCTGTTGCAACAGGATAAACCCGACGACTATATTATAAGCTCAGGCAAATCAATTACGTTGCGTGAAATTGTATATTACGTTTTTGATAAATTACAGATTGACAGGAGTTTGATCAAAAATAATCGTTCATTGTTCAGACCCACAGAAATAGAAGATATATATGGTTCAAATCAAAAAGCACGCACAGTTTTAAACTGGCAATATAATATGGACTTTTTTCAGGTGCTTGATTTAATCATCGAAGAAGAAATTAAGAATTATGGCAAATAAGCAGGATAAAATTCCTGAAGTAGTATTTTTTCATCGTAAGCCAAGACGTGTTGGAAACTACAGTGTGGAGTTTATTTTTGACGACGTAAGAACCCGATTGAAGGACAGAATCAATTCCAGAATTGTAACATCTGCCTTTGAAAGCTCAGGTTTTTTTAAGCGTTTATATAATTGCCTGCAGGCATGGTATAACCAGGGTCAGGTAAATCATATTACCGGAGACGTAAATTATCTGGGATTGCTTTTAAAACGTAGAAGAACGATTCAAACTATCCTGGATTGTGTACATCTTAATTCATCCGGAGGGTTGAAATACCAGATACTTAAAATGTTTTGGCTGGTTATTCCCGAGAAACGATCAAAGTTTATAACAGCGATATCCGAAGCAACAAAGCAGGAAATTCTACGCCATCATAAATGTGATCCGAACAAGATTGTTGTTATACCGGTTGCTATATCTCCCAGATTTAAAGCTTATCACAAAATATTTAATAAAGAGTGTCCTGTAATATTGCAAATAGGGACGGCGCCCAACAAAAACATTCCCAAACTTATTGAAGCTATTAAAGGTTTGCGATGTGTACTGAATATTGTTGGAAAGCAAAATGAAGAATATGAGCTGTTGTTAAAAAAATACAATATTGATTATGTATATGAGTGGGGGTTGAGTGATGCAGAAATGATAAAGAGATATGAACAGGCCGATATTATTAGTTTGATATCAACTTATGAGGGGTTTGGCATGCCAATATTAGAGGGACAGGCCGTAGGACGCCCCGTTATAACCAGTAATATTCTTTCTATGCCTGAAGTGGCAGGATCTGCAGCCGTATTGGTGAATCCCAATGATACAAACGATATAAAAAGCGGATTGGAAAAAATTATAAGCGACGATAATTTCCGGGCTGATCTTATTTCAGCGGGATATGAGAACATAAAGAGGTTCGATCCGGATACCATCGCGCAGATGTATCTTGAGCTGTATAAGAAAATTTAAGATCGGTTTGGAGAAAAATTGAATAGACTAATGAAACCTGTTTTTTATTCTTTCTTATTAATCACCCTATTTACATTGGATGTTTACGGCGTGTTTGCGCAGAGCCGTGAGGAATTTAATGGCCCACTTCCAGGCTGGGTAGATGTAAAGAAAAAATTTGGCGCAAAGGGAAATGGCAAAGATGATGATACCCGGGCCTTTCAAAACGCCATTGATAACCTGGCAAACCCGGTTACCGGTTTTAATACAGGTAAGGATAAATATATGGTGTTGTATGTTCCTGCAGGTACCTACTGTATTTCATCTACCCTTGTATTACGAGGTAAAATTGGCGTTAGCATTATAGGTGAAGACCCAAACAATACTATTATTAAATGGATTGGTGCAGACCAGAACATCATGTTTTTGGGAAATGGCTCGGCCTATTACAAAGTTTCCAGGTTTACCTGGGATGCTAATGGACATAAAGATCTGGTGGGTATCGGTATTCACTGGAAAGACAATTGGAACGATGGCAAGACCCGCAGCTTTGCATCTCTGAATATTGAGCTTTCGGATAATTATTTTAGAAACGGATTTAAGTGTGGCATCAGTGGAGGCACATTTCAGGGAGTAGATGGAACGGGTTCGAATGATTCGGAGATTACTATAAAGAGATGCTTTTTTGAAAACTGTTCATTGGCAGGTGTGTATATACATGGTTATAACGCACTCGACTATTGGATATGGGACTGCCGGTTTTTAAAATGTTATCAGGGCGTGCTTTGTGAGCATGGAAACTACCATGTATACAGGTCCTATTTTTCAGGCTCCGTTTATTTTGATCTGAAACAGAGCGGGAGCTATTATATTTCTATGCGTGATAGTTACAGTGAGAACTCAGGAGGATTTTCGGTAGATGATGGCGCCAGTTGTAATCCGTTTAAAAGAATTTTCCAGGGTAATACGGTAGTAGGGTTGAAAGATTTTCCCGTTGTTTTTTTTCATATAGGGAAAGTCACGCTTTGGCAGAACAATTTGGGAAAAGTTCAGGATAAAAAAGTTCAATACTGGGTTCATACAGGCAGTTGGTGTAAGGGAATCTTTGAAATAATGTCAATTAAAAATAATTATGAGTTAAAAGATCCTTTATGGAATTCGGAAGGGCCGATGACAAAGTTTACGGCAGAAGATAAATACCAACAACCCATATCTTCCTCATCCGACGGCTTTTTAAAAACCATGGATCCTCTGCCTGCCAGGAAAAGCAGAAAAATATTTATAGTGCCTTCTGGCGCCGACAGCCGGGCTATTCAGGCCATTATAGATCAGGCAGCTTCATTGAAAGGCCAACGGCCAATTATTTATTTTGGCCCTGCTGTATGGCGTATCGATAAAACCCTGATCATTCCGGCGGGAACTGACATGCAGTTAGTAGGTGATGGACTATTGTACGCATCTGTTTTAACCAGGTCTGATAAAAGCGATTTTAGTAAATATCCGTTAATACAGGTTAACGGTCCAAGCTATATCACCATAAAAGAATTACAACTGGGAGATGAATCAGATAATAATCCTTTATCTGCTATAGTGTTTAATAATGTTGATCAGCCTTCGTCGCAGGCGCATATCGATCAGCTTTATTCACATGCCGATACCTCTCTTATGTCGGATAAACAGGACTATTTATATATTGAAAAGGATAACTCCTTTTTTTCAGACGGAAATTGTATTACAGGTGGTTCCCTTATAAAGCAGGGAAAGGGAACGTCAAGGGTTTGTTGTTTTGGTGGCCAGTTTGCCCGTTTGTCTGTTTTAAATGGAGCTAAATTTATGGCTAAAGATTGCTGGTGGGAAGGAAAATCCAGGATTCCACTTGATTTGAAGGGTTCAGGAGAAATAAGTTTGGATGGCAGCATGATTGCTCCGTGGAGTGCTGATAGTTTACCTACCATAAGAATTGGGGATTTTAATGGTAAAATCAACCTGTTGAACATGTACATTCACGGGTCTGTTGCAGTGAACCCTGGTAATTCGGCACTTAATTTATTAATGTGGAATATAAATTACAAGCTCAAACTAAGTCCGTACGAATATATACATTCAGGTAAAACAGTCCGTTATGCTTTACTCGGCGGCAATGCCCAATGTTCCGATAATAGGGAAATCTGCAAAAATGTTCTTTCGATACCAGACCAGCTTTATCGGGTTGGTGATGTGTCAGGTTTTGTTGATGACATGACTTCATTTGACCGGAGCCAAAAGCCGGAATTATACAGAAACCTCTCTGAAGGGGTTAGTAATATTTTTATTTCAAGGATCAGTATCGGAGCCAGCAAGCGGGGTATCGTTTTTTCAAAACAGTAGGAGCGGTTTCCTGATACAATCACTTTATTTTATCACGATTATTTAATTGATGTTGCAGTTGATGGATGGGAAAAAGTCAATTTTGTTATTTGCCGATTGGTTTGAACCGGGGTACAAGGCCGGCGGCCCTATTCGTTCTTGTGTAAATTTTGTACACCAGATGAAATCTCACTATACTATTTACATATTTACAACCGACCGTGATTTGAATGATAAGACTGCTTACAAGAATATTGAAACCGACAAGTGGATTAATTACGAGGACGGCGTAAAAATTTTTTACTGCTCTCCCGGGCAATTATCCTGGAACCATATTTATAGAGAAATTCAAGCTGCTCGCCCCGATTTCATTTATCTTAACAGCATGTTTTCACGCTATTTTACCACTTATCCTTTGATAATGTCGCGACTGGGTATTATCAACAGCAAGATTGTTCTGGCACCCAGGGGTATGCTGAAAAGCAGTGCACTTCAGTTTAAATCTTTAAAGAAAAAGACTTATCTAACTGTATTTCGGCAAATGGGATTGCATCGGTTAATTCATTTTCATGCAACTGATAAAACCGAGGAAAGTGATGTACAAAAACATTTTGGAAATAAAGTTCCATTGTCTGTTGCTTCTAATTTTCCTGCTGCGATAAATGATTTTCCAGGAAGCATTTTAAAAAAAGAAAAAGAACTTTCTGTTGTTTTTATCGGGCGGTTACATCCTGTTAAGAATCTTGATTTTTTATTGCAAATGCTTAAAGAGGTAGACGGTAATATTTCATTGACTATTATTGGTAATGCTGAGGACCCGGCTTATGTGCAACGTTGTAAAAATATAATTAATACTTATCCTTCTAATTGCAAAGTGCATTTCATGGGCGAAATTCCTAATAGCAAATTACCTGATATTATTTCTCAGCATCATATTTTTGCTCTGCCAACGCAGGGAGAGAATTTTGGGCATGCGATTTTTGAAGCTTTGGCAGGCGGTAAACCAGTATTAATAAGTGATCAAACTCCATGGCGAAACCTGGAGCAGGAAAATGCCGGGTGGGATATCCCTTTATCTAAAGCTGAACAGTTTGTAAAAGCCTTACAACAGGCTGTTGATTTCGATCAGCAGGAGTATGATAAATGGTCGCATGGCGCCTGGCAGTTCGTGCGCCGGTTTATAGAAAGATCTGATTTGCAAAAAGCATATAATAATTTATTTAGTTAACAGTAGAATAGTACCTGAATATTTAAACCTACATGAACGGTAACTGAGGTAAGGTAAACAATGGAAAAGCTTTTTATTGAACGATATACTGATCTAAAACAGTTTAAAGGAACAACTATACGCGATAGGTCCCGTAAAATTGTTTTGGATACTTTAAGCTTCGGTTTAAATGTGTCTGGTGTAATGAATGAAGCGTTAAAAAGGCCAAGAGTTCAATTTCTATATATCCATCATATATTTAAGGATGAAGAGATTTTATTGAAAAAGCTTATAGAAAGATTACTGAAAGACCATACGTTTATTTCATATGGTGAGGCTGTAAATCGTATTCTTACGGGCGTTGTTGATAAACCATTTGTTTGTATAAGCTCAGATGATGGCTTAAAAAATAATACGCGTGCCGCAGCAATTCTAGCTGACTATGGACTTAAAGCCTGTTTTTTTATATGCCCTTCAATGATTGGGGAAAATGATTACGAAAAAGTAAAAAACTTTTCAAAACATCAGTTGCACTTTCCACCGGTAGAATTCATGAATTGGGATGATATTGAAAAACTGCAGCAGCAGGGCCATGAAATAGGAGGTCACACCACCTCTCATGTTAATTTGGCCAAATGCGATCGGTTGCAATTAACAGATCAAATTGGCGGTTGTTATACAGAAATTGCAAAGCATTGTGGACCGGTTAAACACTTTGCATTTCCCTATGGCCGGTATTTTCATTTTTCGGGAGATGCACAAAAAAGTGTTTTTTTTGCAGGGTTTGAAAGTTGTGCATCCGCTGAAAGAGGATGTCATATTTCTCCGGCGGGCACGGTAATTAAAAAAGAGGATCTTTTTATCAGGCGCGATCATATTCTTTTAACCTGGCCTATTGATCATATTCTGTTTTTTATGGCCAGAAATGCGCAGAAGGCCGCCGTACAAAACAACTATTACCGTTATGATGAGAATAATAATAATAACAAGCAGTAGAAAAGGTACGGCTTCTTATTGTTTGCCCGTGATATTAGAGAAAACGGACTGTGATGTGGTAAAGGTTATTTTAAATCAAAATCTTCAGAAAAAAAAGTGGCCTTTTTATAAGAAAAAGCTTAAAAAAATATTGCGGATAGGATTGTTAGGCGCCTTAAATGGCATTCGCATTCGTAAATGGTTTAAGAATGACAATATTGGAGAAACAAATATTCAGGATATTGAATCGATTTGTAAAAATCGTGGCATTCCGTTTGAAATAACCTCTACTTTAAATTCTCAAAGAACGATAGATATTGTAAAAAACTGTGCGCCAGATCTGGGGTTAAGTCTTGGAAACAGTTATATAAGTTCTAAGGTTTTTTCTATTCCCCGTTATGGCATGTTAAATATCCATGGTGAAGTACTTCCTGATTTTCAAAATGCCCAAAGTGTTATATGGCAGATCTTTGAAGGAAGATCGGAAACCGGGTATACAATCCATAAAATTGACAAGAATATTGATACAGGTGATATAATAATGCAGGAGAAGTTTCCCATTGTTGTTAAAAAGGATCTGCCTGATACTGTGAAGTTCAACTGTAGCCTTATTATACAACGGGCTGCTGATGGATTGGTAAAAGTACTTAGCGATTATAATTACTATTTACAACATTCTTATAAGCAGGGAAAGGGAAAAAGTTATACTACGCCTACTTTTCGCCAATATCTTAGAATAAAACAACAGTTTAAAAAACTATCTGCATTAACCAGAAATGCAGGTTAATAACAAATATTTTCATGTGCGGTATATCAGGAATAGCAGGACTTGATAATGAAATTCAAAGAAATACTGTCATTCGGAAAATGAATGACAGTATGAAGCACCGGGGCCCTGATGCAGATGGATTTTATATAGATACTCACGTTGCTCTGGGGCACAGGCGGCTTTCTATTATTGATTTATCAACTTCGGCCAATCAACCTTTTAAGGATAATTCGGAGAGGTATGTTTTAGTATTTAACGGTGAAATCTATAACTTCCGTGAAATAAAAGCGCGATTAAAAGATTATGCTTTCAAAACTTCCGGTGACACAGAGGTAGTTATTGCTGCATTTGATAAATGGGGCCCGGCTTGTTTGGAGCATTTCAAAGGAATGTTCGCTATAGCGATCTGGGATAAAAAAGAAAAAGCATTATTTCTTGCAAGAGATCGTTTTGGCGTAAAACCGCTGTATTATTATGATAATGATGGAGTACTGCTTTTTGCTTCTGAAATAAGAGCTATTCTGGCAAGCGGACTTGTTAGTCCTTCATTAAATGAACATGGGCTCTATGATTATTTAATGTTTCAATCAGTAGTCACCCCTGCCACCTTAATAAAGGACATAAAGCAGTTACCTGCCGGCCATTATATGACGAAGCAGAATGGTGTAACTGATATAAAGAAATACTGGAGTGTTACGGATAATATAAGTTCAATAGAAGAACATTCTTATGAAGAGATAAAAAAAAGAGTGCGTGATCTATTATATAAATCGGTGGAGCGGCGCCTGGTAAGCGATGTTCCGCTTGGCACTTTCCTTTCCGGTGGAATTGATTCCAGTATCATTGCCGGAGTAATGGCAGAAACAAATACTGAACAAACAAATGCATTTACGATTGCCTTTGATGAAGAAAATTATGATGAGTCTGATTATGCCGAACTGATAGCCAGAAAATTTAATTTAAAGCATACAAAGGTCCTTCTCCGGGCAAACGATTTTTTGCAGGAATTGCCTACAGCCCTTGATGCCATGGATTCGCCCAGTGGAGACGGACTAAATACCTATGTTGTTTCCAAAGCGATAAGAAATAGTGGAATTGTTGTTGCTTTGTCTGGCGTAGGGGGAGATGAATTGTTTGCCGGGTATCCAATTTTCAGGCAATTTGGGATATTTAAAAAACATAAATTTCTTTTTAATAACAGTTATCATCTCAGAAACATTGCTACATCTGCTTTTGCAACGAATAACAGAAATCATTTGCGGTTAAAAGAAGTGCTTGGTTTGCGCGCAGCAGAAATATCAGACGTATATCCTTTTTTCCGCCAAATTCTGAACTTATCGGATATAAAAGATTTGACAAACTTAAATGTTTCAAAAGATTTCAAGGGGCATTTACAAAATATATTGGAGAAACAACGACCCTTTTTAAATCAATATGATACTTTAAGCCAGGTTTCTGCCGGTGATTATTTGGGGTATACACAACACGTTCTGCTGAAAGATATGGATCAAATGAGCATGGCCTCATCGCTGGAAGTGCGTGAACCTTTCTTTGACCATGACCTGGTAGAATACGTTTTAAACGTGCCGGATAAATTTAAAATGGGTAAATATCCAAAAGCATTGTTGGTTGATTCAGCTAATAACATTTTGCCTGAAGAAATAATTACAAGAAAAAAACAGGGTTTTGTTCTTCCATACGATCATTGGCTGAGGAATGAGTTAAGCACTTTCTGCAAACAAAAGATTGAAAGCCTGGCAAACAGGCCGCTTTTTAATCACAATGCCGTACACAACTTCTGGCAACAATACGTGGAAAGGAAGGGCAATATCCGATGGACGGATATTTGGATATTGATCGTATTGGAAAATTGGCTCCAGAAGAACAATGTTCAATAGTCAGCTGGTAAAGGTAGACTACACCTATAGTTTATTTAGTTCAGCGTATGCAAGATAGCGAAGAGTATTATATGGAATCAAAGGTTAATCACCAATTGTATTCAAACAGCTGGTATAAAAAACAAATAGGCGCAGGTAGGTTAAAACGCGTACTTTGGTATTTTACAAATGTTGTTGTTTTTATTAACCCGCTTATTCCTTTCTCTGCTTTGAAAAGAATACTGCTTAGATTATTTGGAGCTTCGATAGGAAATGGCGTAGTGCTTAAGCCAGGAATAAATATTAAATACCCGTGGAAATTATCCATTGGTGATTATACATGGATTGGAGAAGGCGTTTGGATAGATAATCTCGCTTTTGTGCGGATTGGTAAAAACGTTTGTATTTCCCAGGGGGCTATGCTACTAACGGGAAATCATAATTACTCAAAAACGACTTTTGATTTGATCGTAAAAGAAATAACTATAGAGGATGGCGTTTGGATCGGTGCAAAAGCTTTGGTTTGCCCGGGCGTAACATGTAAAACGCATGCAGTTTTGACTGCTATGTCGACAGCTACCCGAAACCTGGAACCTTATTCTGTTTATCAGGGAAATCCAGCCTCATTAACAAAAGAAAGAGTGATCACTGAATGATATGACCATTTCAATTATTACGGCCACTTATAACAGTGAATCTACTATTTATGATACGCTGGCTTGTATTGCTGCACAGGATTATCCCTTCATTGAGCATCTTATTATAGATGGATTATCGAAAGACAATACACTGGCAGTAGCTGAAGGATTTAAACATGTTGCAAAAGTAATTTCCGAAAAAGACAATGGCATTTACGATGCCATGAACAAAGGAATTCAACTGGCCAGGGGAGAGATAATTGGCATTTTAAATTCAGACGATTTTTATACGGGACCGGCCATATTGTCAAAAGTGGCAAAAGCATTTGAAGATCCTGCTGTGGAAGCAGTTTATGGCGACCTTCAATACGTAAAACAGCATGACACCCGAATTGTTACGCGTACCTGGAAAGCAGGAGCGTTTGAAAAAAGAAATTTGTACTATGGATGGATGCCTCCGCATCCTACATTTTTTGTGCGCAGGAACATGTATGATAAAGCAGGACTGTTTAACACTGCTCTTCGTTCAGCAGCCGACTATGAACTGATGTTAAGAATGTTATTAAAACACGGCGCCTGCGTACATTACATACCCGAAGTGCTTGTAAAAATGCGGAGTGGGGGAGTAAGCAATGCATCTCTTAAAAACAGGTTCAGGGCAAATAAAGAAGATGCGATGGCCTGGAAACTGAATGAACTTAAACCTTATTTTTTTACTACATGGCTAAAACCATTAAGAAAAATATTACAATTCAACGCAATTAACATATGGCAAAAGTAGCATTGGTTACAGGCGTAACCGGACAGGACGGAGCTTATTTAACCGACCTGTTATTGAAAAAAGGATATATCGTACATGGTATTAAACGCAGAAGTTCATTATTCAACACCGAAAGGATTGATCATTTATACCAGGATCCCCATGAGAAAAATGTGCAATTAAGACTGCATTACGGCGACCTGACCGATTCTACCAACCTCATCAGAATTATACAGGAAACGCAACCGGACGAAATTTACAATCTGGCTGCCATGAGCCATGTACACGTGAGTTTTGAAACACCGGAGTATACTGCCAATGCTGACGGAATAGGTACGTTACGCATACTGGAAGCGGTTCGTTTATTAGGTTTAACAAAAAAAACAAAAGTATATCAGGCTTCCACCTCGGAACTGTACGGATTGGTTCAGGCTGTTCCGCAATCGGAAACTACGCCGTTTTATCCCCGCTCACCATATGCCGTTGCCAAATTATATGCTTACTGGATTACCGTAAACTACCGTGAAGCATATGGCATGTTTGCTGTCAACGGTATTTTATTCAATCATGAAAGCCCTCTGCGTGGTGAAACCTTTGTAACCCGAAAAATCACCCGCGGCGTTGCCAAAATAGCGCTTGGCTTACAGGATAAAATTTATTTGGGTAATCTGGATGCTCAGCGCGACTGGGGCCATGCAAAAGATTATGTAGAAGCGATGTGGCTGATATTACAACAGGAAAAGCCTGAAGATTATGTAATTGCAACTGGCGTAACTACACGGGTACGTGAATTTGTTCGGATGGCTTTCGGCGAAGTTGGCATAGAACTGGAGTTTAAAGGGAAAGATGAAAAGGAAACGGCCGTTGTGGTAGCCTGCAATAATCCTGAATATCAAATAGAAATTGGAAAAGAAGTAGTTGCAGTAGATAAAAAATATTACAGACCTACAGAAGTGGATTTGTTAATTGGCGACCCGACAAAATCACAAAAACAATTGGGCTGGAAACCAACTTATGATCTGCCAGCTCTTGTAAAGGAGATGATGGCTAATGATGTGGACCTGTTTAAAAAAGATAAATTGTTGCAGGAATCCGGATATTACGTGCGTAATCAGTTTGAATAGATCGCGGCATAAAATTTTTTATAGCAGAGGCGGTGCCATTAAATTAACTTTTACATTTAATATTTCATATTCACGTGAACAAAACTGATAAAATATACATTGCTGGCCATCGCGGCATGGTAGGGTCAGCCATTGTACGGAAATTGCAAAAACAAGGGTTTAATAATTTATTGTTTCGCACATCTGCTGAACTCGATTTGCGTAATCAACAGGCTGTGGCCGATTTTATGCAGCAGGAAAAACCTGATTATGTATTTCTTGCTGCCGCTAAAGTGGGTGGTATTCTGGCTAATGATAGATTCCGGGCTGAATTTATCTATGATAACATTATGATCCAGAGTAATATTATTCACAATTCCTGGGTTAATGGCGTTAAAAAACTGATGTTTTTAGGTTCATCCTGTATTTATCCCAAACTGGCGCCACAGCCTCTCAAGGAAGAATATCTGTTATCGGGCCCGCTGGAATATACCAATGAGCCTTACGCCATAGCTAAAATAGCCGGTATTAAAATGTGTGATGCTTACCGGGCGCAATACGGCTGCAACTTTATTTCAGTGATGCCTACCAATTTGTATGGCCCAAATGACAATTACAGCCTTGAAACTTCTCACGTATTACCTGCCCTGATCAGGAAATTTCATGAAGCTAAAATACAAAATGAGCCTGCCGTTGTAATATGGGGTACAGGTCAACCAAGACGTGAATTTTTACACGCCGATGATCTGGCAGATGCCTGCTTTTTTTTGATGCAGCATTATAATGAGGCCGGATTGACAAATATTGGTACAGGAGAAGACGTAACTATAAAGGAATTGGCGCTTTTGATCAAAGAAGTGGTGGGATATTCCGGTGAAATTGAAAATGATCTATCAAAACCCGATGGTACGCCCCGCAAACTGATGGACGTACAAAAGCTGAATAACCTTGGTTGGAAAGCTTCCACCGGCCTACGCGAAGGAATTGAAAAAGTATACCGGGAATTTTCACAATTGTATTCGCCGGTTGCGTAGCTTTATTGGCTGAACCATTATAGGGGATCTACATGTTTTCCATTTTCAAAAAAAAGAGCAAAGTATCGGTTGATCTGAGCGGTATAGGTACTGACATGCATTCGCATTTGCTGCCCGGTATTGATGACGGCTCGCCCGATATAGAAACCTCCATACAATTGATATCCGGTTTACAGGAACTGGGATATAGAAATTTTATTACTACTCCCCATATTTTGTGGGATATGTATAAAAACGACGCAGCAACGATTACTTCAGCCTATGCAAAGCTGCAATACGCTTTCCTGGAGAATAATTTCAAGGCATCTGTTAAACCGGCTGCAGAATACTTTTTAGACGAACACTTCGACGAATTGCTGGAAACCGATACCCCCCTGCTTACATTGCACGATAACTGGGTATTGGTTGAGTTTTCATTCGTTACAACACCGCTTAATTTTAAAGAAAAACTTTTTAATATGCAAATGAAGGGATACCAGCCTGTACTGGCTCATCCCGAGCGGTATCTCTATTTCATGGCCGATAAAAAATGGTACGATGAACTGAAAAGTGCAGGGTGTTTCTTTCAGGTAAACATTTTATCGTTGGCCGGCTATTATGGGAAAGCTTCCTTACAACTCGCTCATTACCTCATCAATAAGCAATATGTTAATCTGCTGGGCACAGATTGCCATCACTCTCGCCATTTAAATGCCCTTCGCTCTTCCCCGGATATTATGGAACCTATACAATCACTTCTTGACAGTGGACAATTACTGAATCCTTCTCTATAAGTTTCCTCTTAGGTCATTGTTATTTTTTATGACCTTTTATCCTGCCTACAAATAAATATCTTCTTTCATGCGTTATCTGTATTACTGTTATGTCTAATGTAATCCCGGACCAGAACTGATTATTGTGGTTGATTTGTAAAATAAATGTTAAAGCCTTTGGCCGTTTATTACAAAAGTTAAACCTTGCACTCTAATTAAAGTCTAAACGCTGCATTATACTAATCCAAACTATGTAAAGCGATTATAAAACTGTAGAAAGGTTATGATTTAGTATAAATGTGCGATTTACCTTTTTCTTACCCCTAAATCAGGACCTGTGGTATTGAGAAACAATTTTTTTGGCCTTGTTCGTAAAGTATGGCAAAGCAGGCATACGCTATTTTTTGTTAATGGTTTTCTATTGGCTTCTCTTCTATACTTTTATATGGAAGATAGCTATGAGGATCAGTTATTCAGAGCAATGGCTCAATACGTAAAAGATAAAACGGCAAAACAAAGTTCCGCTGCTGAAGAAGCCGTACTGCTGGAAAGTTTGCATTTAACCTATCATTTAGGACATGAACGGGCAGGAATATTTAGTAATAATGAAATTTCCGCTTTAAAGCCTTCTCTCATTCATCCGGTTACTTACGATTTAATGACCACCAATGGCGCCTGTGGTAGCTATTCTTATATTCTAAGCTCATTATTGAACAGGTTAAAAATACCAAACCGTATTGCCCAGATGAAGGTAAATGGTATGTACGGAGGCCATATATTGGTTGAAGCAAAAACAGCGAAAGGCTGGGCTGTGCTTGACGGTTCTTTTGACTTATATTTTAGGAAACCCGATGGCAACCTCGCCAGTTTTTCTGATGTTGAGAGCAACTGGAATTATTACAAAAAACAGGTTCCTGGGGGTTATAATAATAATTACCGCTACGAAGGGGTGCGATATACTAACTGGGAGAAAGTACCGGTGCTGATGCCTCTGGCAAAAAATATTCTTTATCTGTTTATAGGTAAAGAGAGAACTGATGGCTTATCATTCCGCTCTCTTTTTTTAAGAAAGTTTCATATACTGTTTGTGACAGTAGGCATGCTATACCTTCTGTTGGTTTTTTCTGTTATCAGAAAGTACATCCGTAAAAACAAACAGGCTATTACTTTATACTTCCCTGTTTTGTTTTCGGGCAAACGGATTTCTTCAGTGCCTGTAAATCATTCAATAAGAAAAAGGGCCTAGCTTTCGCCCAAAAGCCGGCAAACTGGATTTTTCCGGTGTCTACCTGATTGAAACCCAGCCCAATAGATGGTTTTGGTTTAAACATTCTTTGTATTTACTTAAACAATTTAATATTGCATTTTGTAGATAACATATATGAATGCGTTTACCATAAAGGATTTGGAGAATCTGTCGGGCATTAAAGCCCATACGATTCGTATATGGGAGCAACGCTATTCTTTTTTAAGGCCACAACGAACGTCTACCAACATCAGGTATTATACAAATGAGGAGTTGAAGATTGTGCTGAATATCGCGCTACTCAATAAATATGGGTATAAAATTTCCCATATCGATAAAATGAGCTCCCAGGAAGTGCGGGAAAAGATCGTTTCGCTTTCTCATATTGAAGCACAGCAGGAAAGGTTAGTGAACGATCTGCTGCAATACATGATCGACCTTGATCTGGAGAAGTTTGAAGATGTACTGGACAATTACATCATGGCTAAGGGCATCGATAAAACCATCAGCTTTCTCATTTTTCCTTTTCTTGATAAAATAGGCATTTTATGGCAGGCAAGCCATATACATCCCGCTCAGGAGCATGTAGTTACCAATATCATCAGGCAAAAACTGATCGTGGGCATTGAAAGTGTTGTATCGCATATTTCGGTAAACAAAAAAGTGATCCTCTTTCTGCCCGAAGGCGAATACCATGAATTAGGATTGCTTTATACATATTACCTGCTGAAAAGCCGGGGTGTACAGGTGATTTACCTCGGAGCCAATGTACCTTTTCATGATCTGGAATTTATAATCAGCAATAAACAACCCGATTACCTGTATACCCATCTCACCTGCATTGCCGGTAATTTTAATTTTGAAAGATTTCTTGCCAAGATCCGCCAACATGCCCCACAGGCTCAGGTCGTTATCTCGGGTCAGTTAACTCAGTGTAATTTTAAAAAACTTCCCTCCGGCGTTCTTCTGAAACGGTCTTTAAGCGAAGTACTGGAATTTGCCGCTACGCTTTAGGTATATTTATAATATTTTGTTTTATTCCTGCTTTTTTATTTTTCTTAACAAATATTTCGGCTTAACGATCGTCATTCCATTGGGGGGCACTCTTTTGACGATTGTCTTATTCCTTCATCTGGTGTGATTTTTATTATGGAATTATTAATCTCTTAGATTTTTCCCGTATTCAATATATGTTTAAATTTGTGGTGTAATTATTTAAACAAATTTTTTATGTCGACGGTTGAATTTAATCAAATGCTGGTGAACAATGCGGAGTTTTTGAAGCCGTTCGCAATAACCTTGACGAGAGACTCAGAAGCTGCGAAAGACCTGTTTCAGGAAACCCTGTATCGTGCACTGGCCAATAAGGACAAGTATAGCGTGGGCACTAATATCAAGGCTTGGCTCTATACTATCATGAGAAATATCTTTATTAATAATTATCGGCGAAAAGTTAAACAGAATACTATTTTTGATAGTACTCCTAATGATTTTTTGATCAATCAAACCCAAAGTGTTGTTGCCAATAACGCCGAATCAAATTTGCGATTAAAAGATATTCAGGAAGCTATTCATAACTTACCACAGATTTTCAGAAATCCTTTTCTGCTTTATTTCGACGGTTTCAAATACCATGAAATTGCTGATATGCTGAGTGAGCCTTTGGGTACCATCAAGAGCCGCATTCACTTTGCGCGTAAGCTGTTGAAAACGCAGATTGAACGTCATTAATCAGCAGCCGGGCCTCAGAAGCCGGAGAAACTATTGGCATTTACTCAATGCTAGCCTAATATTTACCGGGCAAACTGTTCGGGTGGTTGTAGTGTGTGAAAAATTTTACTGCTCAGAAATATTATCCCACTGTTAATTTCATTTCTTCGGAAAACAGCGCCCGTACCGGGTTTCAATGTCTGGTTTTCGGTTGTCCCAGATTGATAAATAGAAAGTTAAAACCATTGCCGGCATAATGCCGGATGCATGATTTATAGTGTAACCGGCCTATTCTGGCTTATATGTTGCTTATATTATTTGCAACACATTCAAAAGCCAACGTAATACCCGGACTATGATCTCATCTTTCCATACGGTAGCATCATGTTTGGTTGCGAACAGGTGAATAGCATGAATTAAAATTAATTTAGCAACTTTGTATCATGACAAAACCAACCGACGTGATATTGGTGAATGAACAGGATGAACCGACGGGCGTAATGGAAAAAATGGAAGCCCATCGGAAAGGCGTTCTGCACAGGGCTTTCAGCGTTTTTATTTTCAATCATAAAGGTGAAATGCTATTGCAGCAAAGGGCTTTGGGCAAGTACCACAGCGGTGGTTTATGGACCAATGCCTGCTGCAGCCACCCGTTACCCGGTGAAGACACGCTGGATGCGGCTACCCGCCGCCTGCATGAAGAAATGGGTTTTAGCACCTCTCTTGAAAAAATCTTTGATTTTGTGTATCAGTGCGAATTTGAACATGGGTTGACAGAGCATGAATTTGACCATGTTTTTGTTGGAATTTATGAAGGAAGAATGACGCCTGACCCTACGGAGGTAAAGGATTACTGTTACAAAAATCTTGATGAAATACATTCATCGCTGTTATCGCATCCTCAAAAATATACTGCCTGGTTTGGCATTGCCTTCCCTAAAGTGCAGCAATGGGCTGCAGAGCACCTTCTTGAAAAGTCGGAAAAGTCCGAAAGTCAGTAAAGTCCGGAAGCCGAAAAGCGTTTAAAAGTATTCTTTCCGACTTTCGGACTTTCCAACTTTCAAACCTATTAAAAGATATGAGCCGGCAATCCCACGGCAGCCTCTTCATTTACTACCATGTAATCATTTTTTACAATCGACCCGAAAGCCCTGTCGAGAAAGTCTTGTACTTCCGATACATCCTGTGCTTCCCATAAACACGTGGCCTTTTCAAAGTTAGGTGCAGGATAATAGCCATGCAGCGTTAATCCTTCTGGCAACACCTTGTTCTGTTGCACAATATTCATGAATGTATTGGGGTCGTAAATAGTGTGGTTAACAACAATAAACATAAACCAGGTTTTAAAGTGAAGAAATGTAGTACCTGGCACGAATTAATGAAAAGGTTTGCCGGATAAAGTTGTTATGTAAGTTACAACTTTTAAAAAGCGGTTTCCAACTTTATGTAGGCTTCAATAAAATAGTGTTAATAATATTGTTTGGTAAATTCATTAGGTGTTGCCTGCACTCTTCTATATACAGAAACACCCTTAGATGATAATAAACATACTGATCATTTTGGAAAACTGTTTTAAACAATGCTTAGAAAGCTCCCGTTGGCGAAATAAATTTGGTTCACAAAAATCCAATAGCCTTAATTAACCGGGCCCCGTTTTGATCCAGTATCTTATGAGAGAAATCGAACTGTTTATCCCAGAAACCTGTATAGGTTATAGTTAATCCAATAGTATGAAAATCCAGGTACAAACACCTGAAAGGTATGCGTTAAAAGACCTCAGACCCCCGGCTTATGGGGGTTTTTTATTTGCTGTTATTTATGCTCTGGCTTTACTGTTTCACCTTTGAAGTTTCTATTGTTTTAGCAGCGTCCAGGCGGGAATATCCAATGCTTCGGCTAACTGGGCCAATGTATTGAGGGTAACATTTACTTCGCCATTTTCCATTCTGCTGATCTCGGCATTATCAATATTGCAGAGAGCGTATAAATCGCGCTGGCTCAGCCCCTTTTCGTTTCTGATGCGGCGCAGGTTGGCGCCAAAGTTTTTTAATATCTCGTGATTAGCAGACAATGGTTAGTGTATTAGACATCAAGATGAAATTTTTTTTCAATTTTTTAGCTGGGTTATACTACATCATATTTATTTTTCGCTATCTTCGTTTACACATTTACTTGGCGGATGCAATTACGCATTCCCGGTTTTACATTCCTTCGAACGTGGCAATTTACAATCTATAGCGATACGCAGCCACGATCGGACATCATTTACACATCAGGGGCAACAGCGGCAAGGCTATATTCCATTAGCCCGCAAATCTGTTTGGTAATTTTATTCCTTCACATTTAACCAGTTTAATATGCGGGCACATAACAAACACCCTGATTGGCATAACCTGCCTCTTCGATTGAATGAGGAGGAGCGGCAAAATCCACGTTTAACAATCGAAAACTTTTTTGAATGTTATCATTTACAGGAAGTGCGTGAAATATTATGGAGCTGGATGGTGGAAATCGTAAGCAGCAGCCGTAGCATTTCACAGGATGGCCAAAGACGCAACGACCATATTTACTTCTATGAAAAAATGGAAGCACTGGTAGAAGCGGCGTTTTTGATCAATCAAAAATCGGACGTATGAATTGTAATGGGTTCAATTAGGGATAGGCTTTGTGCCATGTTTTATTGAGGGGATTCCTGTGCCATTTATTCCAGGCACACTTGTGAAGTACCGGCTTCGGGATTGTTTCAATACAACTCCCGAAGCCTTTTTATTCTTCTGTTATTTATCGGTAACATCAAACGTAAAATAACAACTGCCTGCATGTCCCTGGTTATCTATACCATGTAATACGGCTACGTACTTTCCTTTTATATCGGAGGTATAGAATTCAACATCGGCATGGCCTGCAGCATCGGTTTCTATATCAGGCGACCAGTATAAAACATTTCTGAAATCGGGTAACCGGCTAAAGGCCTGTTCTTCTGTTTTATAAACGGGTGAATAAAACTCCCGCTTCAACTGTAAACCTTCATAATCAAGGATCACTGCTCTTGAATCGAGCTTAAGGTCCTGCATATCGCCATGGTAGGTGGTAAAGTTTACGATGCCATCGTACATAAAATCACCCTTAATGTACTTATTACAAACTACCTCAAGCTTGTTTACTTTCAGCGGATCATAATCCATAATGATCTGATTGTTCACTTTAACCCCGTCCAGCAGTATAAGCGGGTCGGTGGGATAAAATTCCCTGAGATCCCAGTCAAACACTTTCAGGTGCAATTGTCCGCCATATCGCCTTACAGCAACTTCCGGAACGTATTCACGCAATACTTCCTCCATGGTGGTAAAGCGGGTATAATCATCCAGCTTATACCTGTTTAAAGGCTTTCCATAAAAAGGTATTGTGTCGATAGCCGGTACTTCAAACCGGCTTAACTTATTGGCATCATATGTATTGAGCACCTGCATGCTGATGCTGTGCCCGTTAAGCGCCTGTTGTGCTGCTGCCGGTAATTCAAAAGAGGGCAGGGGAGTAGCATTGTATTTTTCTGAGAATGGGTTCAGTACATCCAGCCGGTAATTAGTGTCGGGGGCATTGGTTTGTACGATAATTTCATTCTGACCATAATAATCTCTTACATCAAAATATACCTTTCCTTCCTTATTAGTTGAACTATTATAAAACTGCAACTGTATACCGGGTATAGATAACCAGCTGCTGATATTTGCCGCGGGATTTCCGGTAAGATTATTTGTGAGTTTACAGGATATAATGTGACCATCAAATTCAGGAACATGTTCAAAGGCAACCGGCTTACCGCTCAGTACTTCAGTCCAGTTAAAACGCCGCCAGCCATGTACCAGTAACAGATTGTCGGTAGCTTCTTTTACTTCATCACTATTAGCTGAGAAATAATAATCGGGCGATTCGATATTCCCTTTAAGGTCAGAAGTGAGCCACAGATAACTGAGAATAGACGCTTCATCAAAACCCTGCAATGAATCCACCCGGTATACCGACACAGAAAGATTGGCAGGTTTATTTTGCTTATTGCCCAACTGAGTAAGTACCGACAGGCCAACTCTTTTGCGTGTTTTATATTGCTGCGTATTGCTTTCGGTTGTAACCGACAAAAACTGTTCGGGCTTTTTAAAGTACAGGCGCTCGCACATGGGTTGTTGCTGTTCGTTAAATATGGTGATGGTTGAAATGCCATCTGCCAGTTTGTTTTTATCAATTGAAAAAGTAGCAACGCCATCGGTCAGCGTTTGTTTATCTGCTACCTGCATGGTTTGTTTTGAATGTACAAACAGAAATACTGATTGCTGCGCCAACGATTTTCCTGTAACTGTTACTTTAATAGTACCTGCAGTTTCTTCTTTCAGTTGCATTACAAGCCCCTGCTCGTAAACTGCCGGCAACTCCTGTAATATGCTATGCCCATTGGGTAATGTGATCAATGCCTTATAGTGCTGTATGGCAGTAGGTGTAAACAGGAAATGACCCATGCCGAATTTCAATGACTGAAAGGCTACCAGTGTATCGGTATTTTCTGAAAGCACTACACCCTTGCAATCGATGCCTTTACCATGCTGATCGGTTACCTGAAAGGCCACTTTGCTTTGTGTATTCTTTACCAGATTACCTCCTTCAGGGAAAAATGCAGCATAATAGTGTATGGCGGTATCTAAGGCAGTAGTGGTTAATGTTTTTAATGAATTAACGATGGTTACCGGTTTTTCGAAATACAATTCTGCCGGAAAATTTTTCATCCAGTTTGTATAGGCCCGCAGCCGATAATTGCCTGAATTGATAGAAACCGGTAAATAAAACGATCCATTGCCCTTTCCCTGTTCAAGCGAAATTTTTGCCAGCATTACCGGCTTGTTTTCTCTATCGAGAATTTCAACATAAGCTATTTTACTAAGGCTCGCAGGCTGCAGCAACGCATCTACATTATATAATTTGAACCATAAAATTTCGCCAGCGAGGTAAAAGCTCTTGTCGGTATGAACAAACAGTTTTTCAGGCTGACTTATTTTCGAATATTGTTCAAATCGTGCAGGTATAACTGAATTATCCTGTGCATTGAGCTGAACAGAACAAAACAGTAAACCGGCTATAATTGAAGCGATGACTTTTTTATGATTCATATTACCTGATAAACTGCGATATAATAATTTCATGATCAGCATCTGCTTTAACAGATTAAATGATTAAGGCCAGAACGAAGGTTTTGTATTAAAGCCACGCAGGGTGCATAAAACACAAATACCTTCTCCGCCGGTGTAATGATCCGGTCCGGAATAACTAAGCGGCGTAAACTGTGGGTAATACTTTGCCGAATCAACGGCAATTTCCATATACTCACAGCTTTGACGGTAATTCCAGTTCGGAACGTCGGAGTTTTTGATCCACATTCTTTGTTCGTAACGGTTCGCAATGCCAATAAACCCGATAACAGGCTCCTCGGGTTTTGTAATGCAATGAATATTTCCTTTCAGTTCAGACGGCTGTTTGTCGAAGATAGAGCCGGTGGCCTCGCTGTTATTCTTCATCTTTTGCAGATATTCATATTCTTCTTTACTCAAAGGGTATTGTTTTACATTAACTGAATATAATACACTTAGCTGCCATGAGTCTTTGGGAATAAAGATTAGTTGCTGATGAATAACATCCTGGCTTAATTTGGCAGAAGAACCGAGCAATATATTCGATGAATTTTCACTGTGCCAGCAGTAGTATATGGTTGTATCCACCTGATGATCGGGCCTACGGTATTTTAACCCGTTGATCTCTCCGTCGGAGTCGTATGAAAAATCCAGCATGGAAAAGTATCTCGAATGAAACTCCCAGGTTTCTTCTGTTTCCCAACGATAATACCATGTATTGTTCTGCGGGTCGTGGGTATTAATTGATATTTTTACACCGGTGGTATCGCGAACCCAGCTTACACTATCAATATGTGGAGCTGTTTTTACCTTCACATAGTCAGATGCATATTCTTTACCATCTTTTGTTTTAATATACAGGCGGTAAAGCTGGCTGGCGTTAAGATTAACAGTAGTTGTATATACTCCTTTACTGCTTTCTGAAAGTGCGTAGTTGCTATTGTCCATACCCTGTACTGCTACCTTTGCCAGTGCTTCAGTAGTGAGTTTTACCGAATCGGCTAAAGGGATAGTGCGTGATAAATGAATTTCAGCCGGGCCACTGGCGCTGATATAACCTTCTACTACCAGGTATCCGGTTTGGGGCGAACTTACAGGCGGGTCGTACCTGTCTTTACAGCACATAATCAGTATCGCCATGCAGCAGTATAAAATCTTTCTCATGTTATAGCTTTTAAAACCTGATATTAAAATTCACGAAGGGTATGGCGCTGCCAAAAATCGACAGTTTATATCCTGTAACCACACCATTTTCTGAAACAAAATATACCGAGTACGGATTCTTACGGCCGGTTAAATTGTAAATACCGAAAGTCCATGAGTTGTGTGTTTTCTGTTTTACTTTATGGTTGCCTTCCACATTTATCGATAAATCGGTTCTGAAATAATCTGGTATACGGTAAGCATTGCGATCTGCATACAATGCCCTCCATGAGCCTGCATAATAAAAACGGCCAACAGGCAATGTAATAGGGCGACCTGTACTGTACGTTACATTCATGGAAACACTAAAGCGGTGACTGAACCGGTAATTACCAACCATAGTTACATCGTTCGGTTTATCGTAGTTGGCCGGATAATATTTTCCGCCGTTGATGACTTCTCCTGCAGTTGAATCATCCATTTTCAGCAGTACTCTCGACCATGTATAACTGATCCACCCATTCAGTTTTCCGTTTTGTTTTTTTGCCATTATTTCTACGCCATAAGCCTTGCCTTTTGTATTGATCACATCGGTTTCGATGTGATGGTTTAATACCAGCTGGGCGCCGCTTTTATAATCCAGATAGTCTTTGATGTTCTTATAATATACTTCGGCAGATGTTTCAATGGTATTCGACTTAAAGTTCTTGTACAAACCCAGTGAAACCTGATCGCCATACTGTGGTTTGATATTGGGATCGCTGAGCTTCCAGATATCAGTGGGTGAAATAGCAGTCGTATTTGAAAGCATATGAATGTATTGCCGCAATGAATTGTATCCTGCCTTTACAGAAAGGCTTGAAGACAAACTATACCGGATGGCAAGGCGGTATTCGGGGCCTTTGTAGGTATTGATGAATTTGTTTTTGTTGTAGTCTTTTACCTGCAACACATTGTCCTCTGTTTTGGGCAATCCGGGTGCATATTCATTAACACTTTTAGGTCCCAGGTAATTGTATACTGAATAGCGTATACCGGCCTGAAGCGAAAGCTCATTGGTAATGTTCCATTTTTCGCTGAGGTAGGCTGCGCTTTCCATAGCGTGCTCTGCTTCTACTTCATCTTTTACAACCAGCGATGCTGCACCTAATGGTTCATAAGTGCCGGGATGCAGCAGATAGCGAATACTACTAACGCCAAAATCAATGGTATGATTGGCATTGACATACCAGTTAAAATCAGTTTTAAAATTGTATTGATTAATATCGAATTTTAACTGATACCCATTTATGTCGTTGGTTTCACCTTTGATGGCGTAGTCGTAATGATCGTAGCCGCCTGTAAGTACAGCAGTTAGTTTATTGTTGAAAATGTGCTTCCATTTAACAGATATATTTCCGTTGCCATAGCTGTATGACGTATCGTTGTTAAGATTGAAACGGTCTTTGCTGAGATAGCCGGTTATGTACAGATTGTTTTTATTGTTGAACTGGTGGCTGATATTCAGGTTCACATCGTAAAAGGAAGCCTTACTGTGTTTATATTGGTCAGGTAACAATTGCAGCAGCCAGTTAGCGTAGGTAGTTCTTCCACCCAGAATAAAAGAGGTTTTATCTTTCTTTATCGGTCCTTCGATGGTAAGCCGGCTGGTGAGCATGCCTATGCCTGCTGTTCCGGCAAAATCTTTCTTATTGCCTTCGCGGCTGCTGATGTCCAGTACAGAAGAAAGGCGACCGCCGTATTTGGCAGGAATGCTGCTTTTGTATAATTCCACGTCTTTTACTACTTCGGGATTGAAGGCTGAAAAGAAGCCAAAGAAATGCGAAGGATTATATATTGTGGCATCGTTAAAAAGAATAAGATTTTGATCGGCAGAACCGCCACGCACGTTAAAGCCGGTGCTGGCTTCTCCCACTGTTTTTACGCCGGGTAGTGTTAATACGGCTTTTAAAATATCTGCTTCTCCAAAAACAGTGGGCATCTGTTTAATGGATCTGATGGTCAGTCGCTCAGTACCCAATTGTACATTCCTTACATTGGCCAGTTTTTGGGCAGAAACAATTACTTCTTTCAATGAAGTAACGCGCTCAGCCATATCAATGTCGAATTTACCGGTTGAATACAGTATGATCTGCCTTCTTGTATCTTTCATACCTATTCCCTGAACGGTGAGCACCTGTCTGCCTTTGGGCAAGGTGATGGAATAGTATCCATACTGATCGGTGGCGGCGCTTATTGAACCGGATGTTATAATAGCTCCGGCAACAGGTTCGCCGGTTTTGATGTTGCGGATATAACCTGCCAGCGCTACGTTACCCTGACCGGGATTGCTGTTTTTAATACCGATTTCGAACAGTTTGTTTTCTGCAGAAGCATCCGTTCTTGTTTTCTTTTTGTCGCCATAATAAGGTATCGCGTCTTTTTGCAGTGAATCGCTGCTGATACCTGAAAAGAAACCAGGCGGAAGGGTTGTTTTTATAGTTGTTCCTTTGGTGAGCAGCACATAGGATTCTTTTTCGGGAATAGCAAAGTGATATTCAGAGTTGGCGAATACCAGTTCCAGTACGCGTTGCAGCGATACATTGGTGACCGACAAACTAACGCGTAGGCTGTCGAAACTAGCAGGATCGTAATAAAAATGAAAACCTGTTTGATTTTCCAGTTCCGTTACAAAGTTTTCGATGCTAACGTCTTTCAGTTCAACGCTTACTTTTTTGGCGGTTGCCTGTTGTGCCTTTGCCGAAAGACCGGTTATAAAACAGATAGGAGTGAGCAGTATAATCAATGTCAGTTTTCTCATGTTACTTATTTAGCGAATCGTAATAAGCAGTTGCCTTTGCAATGGCAGTTTCAGGATCTTTTTTATACTTTATTCTGTTCTTCCGCAGGTATTGTTTTATTCCTGTGGTTTTATTGTCTAAGACGGTTAAAAGGGTTTTGTACGATTTGATGGCGTAATAAGTGTCATCTTTCACTATAAAATAATGGTCATCTTTCGAAAACTCGCGTTCCAGTTCATCTTTTACATGTTCCTCGATAAACTTTTTACGTTTAACAAGTACTGTGAGCCGGCCTTTGTATACTTCATCGTAAAAACCGGTAATAAGTGAGGGATGAGCTATGCTGTCAAGGCGTATGAAATGATGATCGCCCAGTGTAAATTCTTTTACTTTTTCCGATACCAGTCCGATCAGGGTAATGTGGTTAAAGTGTATAATAACAACCTGATCTTTTACCAGATCGTACAGCATGGGCACATTGGTATACTCCAGTTCGTCGTATACTATGGTGCCTTTTTTCATTTTTTCAAGCCAATATGCATACCCTTTGATGGTGTATAGATAACCGAGATGTTCTATACCGTTATACAAGCGCGATTCTTTTTCAATAAACTGGTTGTAAACGTCACCTGCATTGTAAACGACTGCTGTACCTGAGGTGTCGGCGATACTGCTTTGCGCCCTGCCGGTAACAAAGGCGAAACCCAGGCATAACATGAAAACAGCTTTTTGTAGCATTATAGTTTTTGGTTCTTTATTGAGTTTATTTGTGACTGCGGCTGCCGGGATGACAAAAAAAGCATATGGGTGTGTTGCAGAGCGCATGGCGGTATTTTAGATTTTTTTGCATCTTTTCTTTGTTAATGAAATACGCCTGCTGGTTTTGGTTTAAAATACAATATACTAAGTAGGCAGGTATTCATGAAAAGTATTTGAAAAATAAGTTCGTATTAATACTTTTTTAATCTCTTACGCAGAGCGGTTTTGGAGTGGTGGTTTCGGTTGTTTAAAGGAGTTATTGATTGTAAGTCGCTTTATGATTCGCGATTTTAAACCCAGCTCTTTTGATCATCGTTAATGTTTAACACGCTGAGGCCTCCCGACTTTATCTGGACAAGCTCTCCAGGGTATTGGATGAACTCCCTGTTTTTCGATGTGAACAATGGACTATAATCGACTAACCTGTCTATTGAAGGGGAGGGATGTAGCCCTCGGTATGTTGTCAGTTGGATAGCGGAGAATGTATCCCCTCCCCGAAGGGCGTCAGAGAGCGGCACCTAAAGAAAGATCAAAAGGGGTGGGTTTCAATCACATGATTTTTGAAATATTTCTAATATTTTCCCTTCCTGCGTGAAACCAGCCTTAAAGCGAGTAAATTTGCGGTCGCCCAACAAAGGAGAACGTTCATGAACAATTCTTTACAGCAGCTGGCCCAGGACCTTGAAGGTGAATTGTATTTTGATAAAACCATGCGGATCTTATACGCTACCGATGCTTCGGCTTATCGCGAAATGCCCGTAGCAGTAGCTGTACCGCGCTCAGTGGCAGATATTAAGAAGCTGATCGCTTTTGCCCATGCCAATAAAACCTCCCTCATTCCCCGTACAGCCGGTACGTCGCTGGCCGGACAGGTGGTAGGAAATGGCATTGTGGTAGACGTTTCAAAATACTTTACCCAAATCCTGGAACTGAATCAGGAAGAAAAATGGGTGCGGGTTCAACCAGGAGTTATCCGCGATGAATTGAATATGTTTCTGAAGCCTCATGGTCTGTTCTTTGGCCCCGAAACTTCTACAGCCAACAGGGCTATGATCGGCGGCATGGTAGGCAATAACTCCTGCGGCTCCAATTCAGTAGTATACCGCAGTACCCGTGAACATTTGCTGGAAGTAAAAGCGCTGCTGAGCGATGGCTCCGAAACTACCTTTTCTACGCTGGATATTGATGAATTTCATGCAAAGTGCGAAGGTGATACACTGGAGGCGAACATCTATAAAACGGTACGCAGCCTGCTGAGCGACTACAATAATCAGGTAGAGATCAGAAAGGAATTTCCCAAGAAAAGTATTGAAAGAAGAAATACCGGCTATGCCATGGACGTGCTGCTGGAAACAGCCCCATTTACAGCCGGAGCGCCTGAGTTTAATTTTTGTAAACTGATTGCCGGTTCAGAAGGCACGCTGGCCTTTATCACCGAAATAAAAGTGAATGTAGTGCCGCTTCCCGCGCGGGAAACCGGACTGCTGTGCGTGCATTTTAACTCGATCGATGAATCGTTACGGGCGAATTTAATTGCCCTGCAATATAAGCCCAGCGCCAGTGAACTGATCGACCATTACATTCTGGAATGCACCAAAGACAATATCGAGCAGCGTAAAAACCGCTTTTTTGTTCAGGGTGATCCCGGCGCCATATTGGTGATTGAGTTTATTCGAGGCAACCGGGAAGAGATCACAGAGATTGCTAAAAAGGTGGAAGCCGATATGCGGGCAGCCGGTTTGGGCTATCACTTTCCGTTATTGTTTGGCGAAGACAGCAAAAAAATATGGACTTTACGCAAAGCAGGTCTGGGTTTGTTGAGCAACCTGCCCGGTGATGAAAAAGCCGTACCGGTTATTGAAGATACAGCCGTTGATGTGAACGACCTGCCGGCATATATCCGCGACTTTAATGAAATTCTGAAAAAATATAACCTCTATTCAGTGCACTATGCACACGCAGGCTCGGGTGAAATACATTTACGGCCCATCATTAATTTAAAGACCAAAGAAGGCAATGCGTTATTCAGAACTATTGCTGAAGAAATTGCCACGCTGGTTAAAAAATATTCAGGTTCACTGAGTGGTGAGCATGGCGACGGACGTTTGCGCGGAGAATTTATTCCGCAAATGATCGGCGAAAAGAATTACCAGCTCATTAAACAGATCAAATACACCTGGGACCCGCATAATATTTTCAATCCCAATAAGATCGTCGATACTCCGTCGATGAACAGTATGCTGCGGTATACCCCCGGTCAGCAAACGCCGGCTTTTAAAACGGTATTCCGTTATTACAATCAGGATGTATTGCAGCATGCCGAGCAGTGCAATGGCTCGGGCGACTGCCGTAAAACGCATTTATCGGGCGGAACCATGTGCCCTTCTTTTATGGCCACCCGCAACGAGAAAGATACCACCCGCGCAAGGGCCAACATATTACGTGAAATGCTTACGCGGTCAGACAAGATCAATCGCTTCGATCATAAGGAAATTTACGAAGTGATGGACCTTTGCCTGAGCTGCAAAGGGTGTAAATCAGAATGCCCTTCCAACGTAGATGTGGCTAAACTGAAGGCAGACTTTTTGCAGAACTACTACGATGCCAATGGCGTTCCCTTCAGGGCAAAGCTGATAGCAGGTTTTGCCAAAAGTGCTAAACTGGGCGCTATAGCACCCGGCCTGTACAATTTCGCCATGACCAATCCGGTTGTAAGCAAATGGGTTAAACAATTTTCGGGCTTTGCCGTAAAAAGGTCGATGCCAACTATGTATAAAACAACTTTACATAGCTGGTTTAAGAAA